>Ga0134099_1001284_pt1 | contig 24702 bp, 34 predicted proteins | sample 10_taG_2_FD_105482 | JGI IMG/M metagenome (GOLD analysis project Ga0134099, IMG submission 105482) | Switchgrass degrading microbial communities from high solid loading bioreactors in New Hampshire, USA - 10_41_5_180_A2 metaG | ecosystem: Engineered > Bioreactor > Semi-continuous > Anaerobic >...
CAGTTTGGCTGGTGGGGTAAACAACTTGCCGGCGCAGGGGGAGTTTTTCTGTCTCCGTATCCGTCATTGACGGTGACGCACTTGCCTCGACCAATACACACCTTGAGGGTTGTAGGCGACACAGCACGGGGGGAGTATCCCGTCGATTTTACGATTAAGTTATATGCCCAAAATGAAGCCATCCTGTATACCGAAACCGTCACAGGCAACACACAGGTGAATTGGAGCAAAACCCTGGCAGTTCCCGTGCTAGACGTAGCAAAGCAGGTGATGGAAATCACGAGGTGGAGCCACGAAGGCCGCCAGGCAAAGATTATTGAGTTTTTCACCTCTATACGGGAAATCTATGAAACCGGCGATCTGGTGAGCTTACATCTACTGGAGGAGCGAGAGGCTAGCCAAGGCAGCTTGCCGGTGGGGAACGTGTCGGCAAATGAGATAGTCCTGAGGTTTAATAATGAAGATGGGAAATTCGACGTGGATAACGAACAGTCTCCATTAGCCAACCTGCTAAAGGCCAACAGGAGGATACGGGCTTGGTTAGGCGGGGAAGTGGAGGTGCCGGAGGAGATAGTGGAGGATTTTACCGGTGGGGACAAACACCAAACCACCACCGACGGAGGCGACCTTGTCCTTGCCCAGTATGAAGTAGAGGGCAAGGAGCCGTCCAGCTTAGAGTATGACGAGGACCTGAGCCAGGGCGAGCTTGACGGCGTAGTGGCGGGGGAAGATGGGTTGGAGCTGGAGGAGGTAGAATCCCCGACTTTCACCCGCACCAGCAAAGCCTACCTCTCCGACGGCACGCAAGTTGCCGCCAACGCCCCCCGCTTCGAACTCGGCAAATTCGGCAAGGCAATCATGGTGGAGGAGGGGACGGAGAATATTATACCGATAGCTGATTGGAATACTTTAAATGGATGGGTTTCAGCTTGGGCAACACAAACCAGGACGATTGAAACAACTGGGTTATTATTTAACGGTGTCAATATTTTAAAAAGCGTTATAGAAGATACGGGGCAAGGCATTGCGGCTTATAAGGATTTTGCTGTTGTAACAACACCAGGAGTGGTCTATACTATCAGCGCTTATGTTAAATCTCAGGGTAGACCTGTCATGATTTGGTGTCACGATGGGTCTAATAATGGGCAAGTATTCTCAAGCTCTAATGTACCGGGAACGGATTTTACCAGGCTTACGGCTAAATTCACTACCACGGGCACAGGGTATTGTCGAGTGCATTTTCTTTCTATATCAGGCAATGTAGGGGATATTGTATGGGTAACTGCGCCACAATTGGAGCAAAAAACCTACGCCACTTCCTTCATCGACGGCACACGTGCAGCCGAATCCCTGACCATCCCCACGGCGGGGGTGCTGAATCCGCAGGAGGGGACGGTGGCGTTATATCTCTATGTAAATCCAGCACATAGAGAGCCTTCTAGAACGAGACAATTTTTTAGACATCTTCCCGGGCCGGGAAACGCTAATTGTATTAGTATGCAACATAATGATGCTAATTTCTGGCTTTTTACAATAGGAGACGCAAACGGAAACACACATAGTTTAAGCATTGCTGATAATGAAGTTGCTTATGGTTGGCGGCAATTTGTTATGAAGTGGGGGGCAGAAGAATTTGCCGTCTATGTAGACGGGATAAAAAAAGCAAATTTGCTTAATCCAACTTATTTGCCTTCAAGTGTTGGAGACATTATTACTGTTTCTGGATATACAAATGCTCTCCTTGACGACCTCGCCATCTTCGACTACGCCCCCACAGACGAAGAAATACAGGCATGGTATGAGGCTGATGCGCCGATTCCTATAACCGAACATACGACTTACCTGCTCCGCTTCGACAATGACTTTGTAGTCGGTAAGGGTGGTGCAAGAAAATCCCTCCCCCTTGACCTGTCCAGTATTGGCACGGTCAAAACCAGCGAAATAAGCTGGCAGGCTACGGAACCAACTGGGACAAGCATAACCATCGAAACAGCCCTCTCCACCGACGGCGGCCAGACCTGGGGCGCATGGCAGACGGCGACCAATGGGCAAGCAATTCCCGGTATATTACCGGATATGGATTTGAGTAATACCAGGCTGAAAACCCGGGCGACGCTGGAGACGACTGACACAGATATAACCCCGACCTTGGAGGGCTTGAACATAAACCTGACTGGGGAAAAGACCACCATGCTGACCGTTTACTTCGACCAAGGCCACTACACTTCCGACCCCATACCCCTATCTTCCATCAGCAGGGTACGGGCGGGTAGCATGGCATGGCAGGCCACTCTACCGGAAGGGACGACGGCCACCGTGGAAACAGCCCTATCCCTTGACGGTGGCCAGACTTACAGCCCGTGGCAAGAGGTACAGCCGGGCCAGCCTATTCCGGGCATAGAAAAAGGGCAAGACTTGGCCAACGCCTACCTCAAGATACGGGCAAATCTTGCTACCAAAGATGTGGAAGTAACGCCGATATTGCCCCCAATAACCATATACCTGTACCCCTTAGACAATCCTACTGTGATAGAAGAATATATCCCCCTTGGCACGTTCTGGAGCCTTGATTGGGACAGCCCTGATGATACGCTTGAAGCAACTGTCACAGCCCGTGACCGCATGGAACTGCTCAGGAAGGGAACATATCAGACAAGTCAGGTGTTGACAAACAAGAGCCTGTATGAGCTTGCGGAAGGGGTTTTACAGGACGCAGGATTAAGTAGTAATGAATATGTCATTGACACAACTTTGAATAATATTAGGGTGCCTTATGCATGGTTTAATCCAATCAGTCACCGTGAAGCCCTACGGCGTATAGCTGAAGCCGGACTTGCAGCAGCATTCCAGAACCGGGACGGGAAGATACAGGTAGAGAGCTTTCTTATCACAGGCGATGAACCTGTATTGGAAATAACGGAGGATGATTATTTCCCGCCTTTGAGAGCGCCGTCACGTCAGGACCAGGTGGCAAATGAGATAATCGTTGACACACAGCCTTTGCGTCCGGCGGCAGTAGCGGAGGAAGTCTATAAAAGCAATGAGCCTATAACGATACCCGGTAATACCACAAAGACCATTACAGCATTTTACAACCAGCCGCCAGTAATCGAGACGCAAGCAAGTCTTGACAACCCGCCAGCAGGTGTGAGTATAGTTGACGCTACATATTACGGCTGGGGGGCAAGTGTGAGCATCAGGAATACAAACGCAAGTGACAGGCAGGTAACGCTGGTTATCCAAGGTAAGCCTTTGACCGTCCAGAACAAAGAGCGAGCTATTGCCAGAGATGAAGCCAGCATACTTGAAAACGGGGTATTGAGATATGAGTTTCCCGCTAACCCGCTCGTGCAGACCTTAGCTCAGGCGCAGGCGATAGCGGATACGCTGTTGGCATCAGTCAAAGAGCCGCGAAGGGATATAGAGGTTGAGTGGCGGGGAAATCCCGCGCTGGAGCTCGGTGACAGAGTGACGGTTAAGGGTAGGGATTATCACGTAATACGCCAAGAGCTTGACTGGCAGGGATACCTACAAGCCCGGCTGACCGGCAGAAAAGCATAACGAGGTGATTTAATGGATTGGGAAGAGCCGAAAACGAATTGGACAAATGCGGACTTGCCGCTCCCAGAAGATTTTAACCGGATCGAGCGTAATGTCGCATATCTCAAGGAATTGCTGGGGTGATTAAATGGCTTGGCAGACACCGAAAACTGACTGGACAGTAAATCCAACAAACCCCGTTGCAGCTGATTTTAACCGGATTGAGGGTAACATTGATTTCCTTAAAAACGAAATCGAGACAAAAAAAGGCGCCATTGTTGATGCCCTCAATACTGTCGGAATCGAGACATCAATCTCCGACACCCACTCCCAGATAGCGGGCAAAATATTAGCCGCGGATCAGGGTACGAAGATAATCACGCCCGGGACATCAAATATAACGATCCCGAAAGGCATCCATAATGGGCAGGGATATGTTGTCGGAGATCCTGATTTAGACCCCGCGAATATTGCAAATGGTGTAAATATATTTGGCGTTGCTGGTACACATAGCGCTATAAACAAAATCCAGCGCGGATCTGTGACGCTGATAGTCGATCAGGATTATAGCTTAGATGTATCAATAGCCCCGGTTGATCTGAGCAAATCCGTTGTTATTATCGAGGGCAGGGAGATAAGCGGGGCTTATTGGCCCCAAAATGTGGGCCTTTTAAATACTTACGCAGTAGCGTATTTTTTAGATAACTCCACCATACGCATTGAAAGGGCGCGCAACTCTGACATAAATCTTGTTGTACATTGGTGTGTTATTGAGTTCAAGGACATTAAATCGCTTCAGTCCGGTAGATTTCAGACAGACAATGATGGGTGGGGGACAATTACTATAAACCCTGTGGATGTAAACAAATCTTTAGTTTTCCATTCTTATAATCTGGGTTATTATTCTTCTGGGTATCTTCTGCCTGGTACGCTATCCTATATAAAGCTGACATCCTCTACAACTCTCGATTATAACATTAAAGGGTCTGGCACATTGCAGTGGTTTGTAGTTGAGTTTATCTGATTAATCCCGCCGAAGGGCGGTATTTTTATGCTTAAAAAAGGAAGTGTAGTAATATGACAGTTGAAATCAGTCTGTTGATCGCTGTGGTCGGATGCTTTGTCGGTTTGGCAGGCTGGCTCTCGGGCCGCGACAAAAAGATCTCTGCAGATGGAGAGTGGCGCGGATCCGTGGACACAAAGCTCAATCAGATCCTGGGCATGAGCGCCGACATCAAGGAGCTGGAAGCGACACAGCAGCAGCACGGCGAACGGCTAACAGCGGTCGAAGAATCCGCAAAGCAGGCACACAAGCGCATTGATCGGTTAGAGAAAGGAGGCGTATTGTGAGTATAAAGGACAGGATAGCAAAGCTGATAGATGTCAAATCAATCGTCACAATCTCGATGACTTTTGCGCTGATCGCGATGCTATTTGGCAAATTTGACCCGCCCAAAGAGCTAGTGGCGCTATTTAGCACGTCTTATGGGGCAGTAATCACCTACTTTTTTACGAAGAAAAAGGATGATGGCAATGCTTAATGAACGCATACCGTATGACAATATCCTACGCATCAAGCCTGTCGTCGCCAAAATCGTCAACGGCAAGCGCGAGACGATGGCGCAGGTCAAGGCCCGTACCGGCTGCCACCTGATAATCAACGGAGGTACATACACTCCTCAGTACAAGCCTGACTCCGGATTAAAGATAGATGGCGAAGTCTTGGGCAAGGGTTACATGGGTCTCGGATCAAATGATGAGCGGACGCTTGAGATATCCTATGCCGGAACCTGGCACAAGGACTACTTCGGTGCATACGGCGACTATATTAGGGATGGCGTTTATTCTCCTGTTCTTTCTGGCAGTGTGAGCACGACGAAGCGTGGTCGGACGGGTATCGGAATCACCGACAAAGAGCTCGTGATCGTCTCGATTGCAGACAACGAAAAGTCTAAGTGCAGTCTACCGACATTTATGCGGACCTACTTCGCTGGCTGCAAGCACGCCATCAATCTGGACGGAGGCGGGTCCAGTCAGTGGGACGGTCCTTATGGCAAGTACGAAAGCGGTCGGCGTGTGCTGTGGTATCTGTGCATTTGGCTCAAGGAGCCGACAGTTGCTTACCAGGTATTCAACGTCAAGACATACCTGGCTGCAAGGGACAAGCCCTCGGTAATTTGTAAGGAGCTTGGGCAGCTCCATACGGGCGATGTCGTCCGAGTCAAAGCATGGTCGGGAAGTTATGCGGAGATCGATTACAATGGCCGGAGCGCGTTTGTGACGGGCAAGTACATAAAGCGGGTGGTGTAGTATGGAGACAAATATTCCACTCAATGGCAAATTCGAAGTAACCGCCGCCTTCGGTGAAATCAATCCCAAGCTGTGGTCAAAAGCACCTCATAAGCATAAAGGAATTGACCTGATCTCCAAAGAAAGCAAGGATTCGATATATGCGACTTGCAACGGGATTGTGACAGTTGTCGGTTGGGATCCCGAAGGGTGGGGACGATACATCTCGATCCAACCAGACGACAATCCATCACACCGGCATATATTTGCCCACTTGGCTGATGGTAGTCAGCGCGTAAAAAAGGGCGACCGTGTCACGCGCAAGACCGTGATCGGAGTAATGGGAGCGACCGGTAATGTCATAGGAAAGCATTTGCATTATGAGATCAGAGATGACGGTGTGTCCATAGATCCGTCCGAATACATGGGCATACCCAATAAGCGCGGTGTATACAACTCATGGGATTACGTGCTCAAGACAAAATACCAGGTCTGCATTACATTCGAGACCAGGGAAGCGGCGGAGGCTTTTGCGAACGTCTTTAAGGCAGCAGCAATAAAAGAGTCTTACTGAGTGTAATAACGATCCCCGGAGGCATTACGCTTCCGGGGCTTTTTTTATGGATAGGCAGATTTCACGACTGATAAAAAATGCAAATTTCTTAAACATTATGTTAAATTTTGTAATAATGGGTTGAAATTCTCCGATATATAATATAAGATGGAGCCAAAATGGGAGAAAGGTGAGGTATATGAATGGATATAATTTCATTATGACTTTCAAGAATATGTTGGATTTAAATGCACTAGCGGCAAGGCTGTTCGCAACACTAAATGAAAGCCCGTTTAGCCATATCGCGACATCTCCGGCAGTTATCATCTATGCGACGGGGAATAATGACCAGCTAGTTGTTACTCCAAACCAGCTTCAATTCATAATTCAAAGGGAATACGAATACTCTGAAGTATCGGAGCTGTTACCATATGTTCGATCAACGTTTCTTTCAATATTAGATAATAGCCCAAAGTATTACTTTACGCTACGCTTCGCTGATATTCAATTGGTTGAGAGAGCAACAGCAATGGAGCAGTCATATAATGGTTTGTCAGATGTGTTTAGTGCATCCATACGAAATGAGTTTGTTGGATTAGGATACAGATTTTTCACCAAAGTTCAGCTTGACGTTGAGGTGTATGATGAGTTTAAGATTGAGCCTCTGTTGTCAGACAATCAATACTGGTATTTAGAGGGAATATACCATTGTGAGGCTGATCGCGAAGCAGATCTTATTCAACTGCATGACGTTATATTTGATAGATTTACTCGGCAGAAAAACTTTGCAAAAATGTTCGCATAAAGGGGGATAATATGAAAAACAGCTGGTCTAATAAGTTTGACGAATACAGGAAAAAGTCAAACTATGATAGTATGACTGCTGAGGAAGAGAAAATGGCGTATGATAAAGCTCGAAAAGCTCTAGACTCCTTCAAAGCAAAGTATAGTAGGAACCTGACGGAAGATTATTACCGCATAAGGAAGGGGTGCTGAGTTATGCCTGAACCACTTCCTTTTTGGCGTGCTAATTTCAACAGCTCTGATTTGGTAATAATGGATACTTCTTTTGTCATGGACTTATTAGAGCTGAACGAAAGCAAGAGCAGAGCACAAGAATGTGCAGATACCTTACATAGTATTGGAATAAATAAAGCCTTAGCCGCATTTACATTTTTAGTTCCTTTAGAGATGTATAATGCCATTTTTCAAAATAAAGCTAAAGAGGCTATTAAGTCCGAGTACAACAGTATAGAATATAACCAGAAAGCTTTAAAGAGGTTTTCTAAGGATAACCCTGAAGAGTATAGGAAGATAGTAGAAGAGTCGTACCGAATAGCTCAAGAAGCGATGGCAACTTTAAAATTATATCCACAGGTTTACGACCAAGCGCTAGGTATGCCAGGACAAGCTCTCGTGGATGCTTCAATGACATTACAATCTAAGTATTTATTCCCTGGAACAAATGATCCTACTCACTTGGCTATTGCGGTTTCTGAGAATGCTACATATTTTGCTACGACAGATAGAGACTATTTAGTAGTTAATGAACCCAATTTGCATATTTTAGTAGACGATAAGTTATATAAAAAATACTACAATAAATAGTGAGAGCCCGGTAGCATATCGCTCCGGGCTCTTTTTTGTGAAAAAATTCCCGCACATGGCGGGTAAAAAGGTGTATTGAAAATGATGTACTTATTGTATACCAATATTTGACAAATTGCAATACAAGTATTATAATTTCTTCAAAATAAACTTAAGAAAAGGGGAAATGCCATGAAGATGTCGAAGAAGTTGAGCAAACTAATTATTGTAATGCTATTGCTATGCAACACTATTGCGGCATGTACACCAAATGTCAACAACATATCAGGTAACGCCTCTGATAACCTAATAACTCCTTTCGCAACGGAGCAGGTTAGTTCTCACGATCCTTTACCGGATGATGAAAGCCAAAGCACGACTTCACTAATTCCATCATCATCTACATCTGCTTTAACTCCAACCCCACAACCTGCTTTAGAACCGTCTGTTGCGCCGCCCTCAATAACACAGGACCTGACTGTTCATTTTCTTGATGTAGGCCAGGCGGATTCCATCTTCATCGAGCTACCAAATGATGAAACTATGCTTATCGATGCCGGGAACGCCGCGGATGACGACTACATAATCGACTATGTAAAGGACAGCGGCCATGAGACGCTGAACTATTTGGTCGCAACGCACCCACACGAGGACCACATCGGAGGCATGGCGTCCGTTATTAAAACCTTCGAAATCGGTTCGATTTACATGCCGAAGGTATCGGCTAATACAAGGACATTCGAGGATCTGTTGCTTGCCATACAAGAAAAAGGCCATACCATTAAAACAGCAAAAGCCGGTGTGTCGATAATCGATGCAGACATTCTAAAGGTTGAAATCATCGCCCCAAACAGCACGACTTATGACGACCTCAACGACTATTCAACTGTGGTCAAGATCATATACGGATCCACGTCATTCCTGTTCATGGGTGATGCGGAAACGGTTTCGGAGAATGAAATTACCACCGACGTCAATGTTGACGTTATGAAAGTAGGCCACCACGGCAGCAGCTCATCCACAGGGCAAGCTTTCTTAGACAAGGTAACTCCAAAGTATGCAATTATCTCAGTCGGAGCGGATAATAGTTATGGCCACCCGACGAAAGAAATACTTGATAGACTCGAAGATATCAAGGCTAACGTATATAGGACCGATGAGAATGGTACAATTGTAATAACGTCCGATGGATCAGACATATCAGTTAAAGTAACAAAGGAAATGCCGGTTCCGACCCCCACCCCCACCCCCACCCCCACGCCTACACCTACGCCTACGCCTTCCTCTTCACTGAAGGAAGGAAAAACCCCGGAACCGTACACAACAGAGAACGATACAAAGGACGTTACAGTATACATAACAAAAACAGGAAGTAAGTATCATAACTCCGGTTGCCAATACTTAAGTAAGAGTAAAATCCCTATGTCACTGAAGGATGCTAAAGCATCCGGATACTCTGCCTGTTCTAAATGCAACCCACCAAAATAACCTGTATTATTGGAGGGGTTTGATGAAAAGGATCGTTGCTTTTTCCGTTCTGCTTCTCTTTTTATGCACGAATGCTTTTGCTCATTCTGGAAGAACAGATTCGAGCGGAGGGCATAAAGATAATAATAACATCAGCGGTTTGGGCTATTATCATTATCATCACGGGAAACCAGCCCACCTGCATCCAAATGGTATTTGTCCTTTTGAGGACGATTACTTATCAGGAACTGAGAGCGTATACTTTACAAATAACAATGACAACTCAGAAAATGTGTTTAAATACATTTTGCATGGAGCCGTCATAACTGTTGGTGTGTATTATGCTTATAGATCAGAGAAAAAGCACAAGGAAGATAAACGGAAATGGGCCGATGAGATGAAAGCTCACGATGAGTATGTGATAATGTATGGCGGAAAAGATATTAGCGGACAAGTAAATATGCCAAATGATACTGAAATAGGTGACGACGGTTTACCGAGGGAGAAAAATAGCAAGCAGTATTGGGGTGATAAGTACACTTTCTATACTTCAAGAACAGGGATGTATTTTCATAAAACAAAAGGATGTAATAGGCATGCAACGATCGCTACGCATGCATATAGGACATACGAGTTGATTCCGTGTAGAAAATGTGATCCCGTCATACCTGATCTGAGCTGGTATCAGGACTACATAGATATTATTCAAATTAAAGATCAACATAAAGATGAATAAAGTTAGGAGATTGATATGATAGTCATAGTTGATAGATTTGAAGGATCCTTTGCAGTAGTTGAATTGTCAGATAAAACGACGGTCAATGTACCAAGAGTTATTTTACCGCACGATACACGGGAAGGGTCCGTGATACGGATCGAGATCGACCAAGTAGAAACTGATAAGCGAAAAGTGAGAATAAGCAATCTGATGACGGATCTGTTTAGAGATTAAGCGGTTGATTCCACGCCTGATAATCAGAATTCTAAAACGAAGTATTAACTTTATAGTATTTTATGGAGGTAGTTAGGGTGACTATAGAGGAGCTAAATAACCATTGGAGATACTGCTTATCCATTGCACAGGATCTGAACGAAACAAGGCAATATTGTGAGCCATGTGAGAATTATGATAAAATATATTCGTTTGAGTTTGTAAAAATAATTATGTTGGCATGTTCTGAGTTTGAAGTAATTTGCAGACTATTATGTAGTAGCCTTGATAACACTATTAAGTGGGATGATGATAAGGACAAAGAAGGAAACATTGGTAGGTATGCTAAGGTGATTCTAAAACACTATCCAAAAATTGTAGAAACTTCGCTTAAAATTGAGTCAACTAATCTAATTATTCGTCCCTTTGAATCATGGGGTAATGAACACACGACTCTAGATTGGTGGGTAAAATATAACAAGATAAAGCATTTTCGACATTCGCATTTTCAGGATGCTACTCTAAAAAACGCAATTTACTCAACAGCTGCGTTAATAATATCTAACTTGTATTTATATATGACGAACGTTGGTTATGTTCCCACAAAACCGCCAGAATTCTTTGAATCTGAATGGTTTGCTGCTGACATATACGCCGCGCCAGATATGCCTCTTCCGGATTTCGAGCAAAAGAGTCGACAATTTCATACTTCCACGCTTTGATTACATATCAGGTTATGTAAAAACATCCCTGCGGCCGTACGGCCGCAGGGATTATCATTTATGCCTATATCTTTTTATGGAAATTGTGATCTTTATTGGTGGAGGCGAGGGGAGTCGAACCCCTGTCCGAAAACACATCCACGTGACTTTCTACGGGTGTATCCGGCGATTTGCATTCCCTCATCCGAGCGCCCGCCGGCAGGCTCGGGGATTCGGTAGCTTCATGATTCATGGCCGCGCTCAAAGCTTTGCGCGGACACGTGCACCACTAAGTCACGCCCTGGCCCGGCTCGTGGTCCTTCCGGGGAGGACGGCTGCCTTTAATTAGGCAGCGTAAGCAAGATTTTCGTTGTTGTTTGATTTATAAGTTGCCCTTTTAACGTGGCGGACTCCACGACCCGCTTATCACGATTCAGCATCCCCGTCGAAACCGGTACGCCCCCGTGAGAGTGCACTTTAGGTGCACTTAACAGCGCGATAATATTATTGCATATTTTCAGCTAATCTGCAATGGTAATTGGTTCAGGATATTCGACGCCGAAGGTATCGACCCTGATGGTTTTGATTCTCTGATCTTCGACCGGTTTGTCGTTTCTGTCGGTTTTTACCGAAACGATTTCATCCACCACGTCCATGCCGTCGATTACTTTGCCGAACGCTGCATAGTCGCCGTCAAGGTGGGGGCTGTCCTCCACCATAATGAAAAACTGGCTTCCCGCGGTGTCGTAAGCGGCTTCGGGGTTGAAGCGGTCGCCTCTGCGCGCCATTGAGATCACGCCGCGCACATGTAGAATATCGTTTTCGGTGTGACCGTTGTTTGCAAATTCTCCCTCGATCGTGTAGCCGGGTCCGCCCGTTCCGTTGCCCAGAGGATCTCCGCCCTGTATCATGAAATCGGGGATTACGCGATGGAAGATAAGGCCGTCATAAAAGCCGCTGTTTGCGAGGGATATGAAGTTATTGACCGTGTTCCCGGCCTTGTCGGGATACAGCTCGACGACGATTATGCCGCCGTTTTCCATCTCGATTGTTGCCACTGGATTCTGCACTTTATTATCCTCCTCATAGTCTTCCGTATTGCCCGGAGAGGGTTGATCGCCTTTGCCTGAAGCGATGAATACCGACGTCGGACCGTCCGCGCCGCCGATGATTCCGATGGAGCCCGAGCCTTGGGAACAAGCGGAAAACAAGAAAACCGTTATAATAACGCTTAGTAAGATATAGCTTTTGCGAATAATACCCAATTTAATCAAATCCTTTATCTGTTTCGCTCTTTAATAGCTTTATCCATCTCGCGGGCTGCGTCTTTGAATTTCTCCGACTCGCGTTTGTCGTGAAGCTTTTTGCCCTTGGCAAGGGCGATCTCAACCTTCACGCGCGGCCCCCTGAAGTAGACGGACAGGGGAACAAGAGCATAGCCTTCCAGCTGAACCCGTGCTCCCAGCCTGCGGATCTCGCGTTTGTGCATCAGGAGCCTCCGGATACGCATCGGATCCTTGTTGAATATGTTTCCTTTTTCGTACGGGCTTATGTGCATGCCTCTGATAAAAAGCTCCCCGTCCTTCACTATGCAGAAGGAATCCTTGAGGTTGACGGCGCCCTGCCGGATGGATTTGACTTCGGTTCCGAAGAGCTCAATGCCGGCCTCGAAGCGCTCGTGAATATAATAGTCGTGAAAAGCCTTGCGGTTTGCTGAGGCGGTTTTTACATTATCTGATGCTGGCATCTTAACCCTCCTTTGCCGAAGCTCTATAATAACCCAGGACCGGCGGATTGTCAAGCGGCACTGTTTTTCGATGTTTCCTGAATTACGATGTTTCTAATCTATGAGATTTCTTAGGACCGCGACATAGTTTTTGCTGGATACGACCAGAGGATAATCTATAACAAGCACGTCGTCGATCGCCTTGTCCTCCACGAAAGAGGGGAGGTCGAAGTCCGGCTTGTCGCTGCCGTAGAATTTTCTCGGGTCGACCACGAATATCTCCTCATAATGGTTTACAAGGAAAGGAACAAATGCGTTGCCATAGGATTCTTTTATTACAATGATCTTTTTGCCGTTGCCGACGTCGGTCTTTATATGCATAAGCGGTGTATCGCCGCCGATAAAGGCCAGATATTTGTTGCCCTGGGAGACTTTGCTCGCTATCACGTATCCGTTGTACGCGGTGCTTTCGTCCATTGCGCCGTCTTTATATACCCTGGATGTGAAGTTGCGGATCGGGCGGTAATAATGCAAGGTGTCGGGGTTTTCCTTTAAAACGGATGACTGTGGATATTTCGACGTGAAGGTATACATGCTGCCTACGAAATTTTCTATGGTGCCGGTTTCAAACTGATCGAGCGTATAGGGCTCAAGACCGAGCGTTTCGCAGAATGCTACATATGCGTAATATGCGCCAAGCTGGGTCCAGTGATGGTCGGTGCGGAAAAAGAGGTATTCGTCGGCGTGTTTTCTAAGTTCGCCATATGCGTCGACAGTGATAACGGAATCATTCATATAGTTGTAGGTCGTCTCAATGATATCCTTTTGGGAGTGGACGCCGGTGTGAAATTCTTCGGGCGAGTAAAACTCTCCGCCGTTCGGAGTTACAAGGTTGATGACGCGGGAATCCGGCATTTTTTCCTTATACATATTGAGTGTTTCGGCGTAAGTGGCCATTACACCCTCATTCTTATAACAGATCTCCATCGCGCGGTCGCCTACAATGATTATGCTTCCCGAACGGAAGTCCGCATGGTCGGGATTTTCCAGCTCGGGTTCCGGTTCCGGCGTCGGCTCGGGCGTCGGTGAAGGAGTCGGCGAGGAATCGGGTGCGGGAGATGGGGAAGCGGATTCGGGGGACGTTGACGGGGATGGGGAGACATTGCCTCCATTGGGTTCGTCAGTATTGCCGGTCGGAGCGCCGGGGGTGTTTATCGGAAGAGCCTCTCCTCCTTCCGCGATATCGTTATCCTGGGGAATGAGAAGGCTCACTTCATCCTTGGAAGTAGACGGGGTGAAGTAATAAAGCCTGTTGAGCTCGGTGTTTGCCGCCAGAAGATCGTCGCGGAACGGAAAGTGGTCGGTGAAGTATTCTTCGAATTCAAGCGTGAAATCGCCGAACAGCAGATTTTCCAGGCTAAACCTGGGTAACGGCTTAAGTACGCGGTTTTCACGTTCCGAAACGGTCGCATCCTCGTCAAACACGGAAAGTGCGCCGATCACTATGAGCGGAAGCAGAAACAGTATAATGGCAACGATATATCTCTTTCTCATTGTAACCCCCGGAACAACATGTTAATAAAATATATAACGCGTCAGAAGCGGAAATAGATAAACGGATTGTGGGTCGATCCGACCAGTGATATGGTGCAAAGCACAAGCAGCGCGGCGTTGGCTATGATAATTGAGGCGGATGGGAGTATGGCCTTTTTTCCTTCGGTTTGGTATGCACGGAGTATGGCTTGCCCGACGCGCGAAAGAAGCGGGGTCGAACCGATAATGCACATGGCCAGAAGAATGATATTGTTGGTCAGGAGCAGCCGGGATTCCGTATTGATGAACGGAATGCCGCCTATGCCGAAAAGGTTGGAGAACATGCGGGCAACGTCGGAGAGGTCGGTGAAGTAGAAAAGCACCCATCCGAGAATGACAATGAAGAATGTGAGCAGAATATTGACAAAATCGGGAAGCTTTTTAAGGAGCTTGCCGTATACATACTTTTCGAGGGCGAGAAACACGAAGAAGTAAAGCCCCCAAAGCACAAAGTTCCAGCTTGCACCGTGCCAAAGGCCTGTGAGAGCCCATACGATAAACATGTTGCGGAGCTGGTGCCTGCGGTTTCCTCCGAGCGGTATGTAGACGTAATCCCGGAAGAACGTACTGAGGGAAATGTGCCAGCGGCGCCAGAAGTCCGTTATGGATGTGGCGGTGTATGGATAGTTGAAGTTTTCGGAATATTTGAAGCCGAACATGTGGCCGAGACCGATCGCCATGTCCGAGTAGCCGGAGAAATCGAAATATATGTGGAAGGCATAAAGGATCATGCCAAGCCAGGACTGTGTGACGGTGAGGCCGCTTAAGGCGCCGGCGGGTTCAAAAAGCTGCGAGACGACCGCGCTGGCGTAATTCGCGAGAAGAACCTTCTTGCCGAGGCCTACAAGAAAGCGGGTTATCCCATAGGCAAAATTCCTGAGAGTGGTCCGCCTGTCATCCAATTGCGCGGCGATTTCGGAATAGCGCAGGATCGGGCCGGCAATGAGCTGCGGAAACAGGGATACGAAAAGCAGAAAATCCATAAAGGATTTTTGGACCTTTACTTCGCCTTTATACACATCTATCGAGTACGACATGGTCTGAAAGGTGTAGAAGGAAATGCCGATGGGAAGCGTCAGACCCGTGAAGGGAATGGACAGGCCGAATACCTTATTAATATTATCTATAATAAAGTTGCCGTACTTGAAGCTGCCGAGAAGGAGCAGGTTTATCACGACGGATCCTATAAAAGAAGCCTTTGCCTGCCACTTTCCGCGGTATTTCCCGATTATACGGCCGTTCGTATAATCGACAATGGCGCTGATAAAAAGAAGGATCACCCAGAGAGGTTCCCCCCATGCGTAGAAGAAAAGGGAGAGTATGGTGAGAATAATATTCTTAGCGCGAAGTCCAGGGGAAATATAGTATAAAATCAGCGAAACGGGCAAGAAAATATAAAGGAAAAAAAGACTGGAAAAAACCATGGAATCCTCCCGGGTGAGCGCTGACGCGCATTTGCATGCCGCTATCGGTATTCGTGCGGCTTTGATTATATCAGACCGGGATTGACAATACAATAAGTCCGCGGATTATTTTGAAAAAATATTGATTCCCGGGTATAAAAAATGAAAAAACGGCTTGACATTGTCGGTGATTTGCGATAATATAATCGAGCGCCTGTTTGCAAGTTATAATCTTGCGCAGTATGCGATCCGGAAGACGATGCCACTTCTGGAAACGCAGCGCATAATGCGATGATGCGGGAGATTGCCGTACAAGCCGATAATTCGGGAAAATTCGGGTTTTCCTGAATTCGGCGGAGCGGGTAACTTTCGCGGAGTATGTCCGATAATCGGGCGGCTGAGAACAACTGTAAGCGTATAGCGCGGGTTGTGGCCGGAGATTCTCCGTTTTTTTAACGGAGTTTATATGAAACACACGGCTGAGTTTACAGTATTTCTCGTCCGTATGCGGGCAATAAATAATGTACGCATAAGGAGGAATTACCAGTGGCACAAGCAAACAAGGAAATCATTCGCATCAGGCTCAAAGCCTATGACCACCAGCTGATCGATCAGGCTGCGGAGCGTATCGTCGAAACGGCGAAGCGCACTGGCGCACGGGTGTCCGGCCCGATACCGCTTCCCACAAAGAAGGAGATCATCACGATTCTCCGCGCGGTTCACAAATACAAGGACAGCCGCGAACAGTTCGAGCGCCGCACCCATAAAAGACTCATCGATATCCTCAAGCCCTCGCAGAAGACCGTCGAAGCCCTCATGTCGCTCGATCTTCCCGCGGGAGTTGAAATTGAGATAAAGCTGTAACCTCGGTCATGTTTTCACCCGGGCGGTGAAAACCAATAACATTTAGGGAGGATTAACAATGCAGAAAGCAATCATTGGCAGAAAGGTCGGTATGACTCAACTGTTCGATGAGGCCGGCAAGGTTGTGCCGGTAACGATTATTGAGGCGGGTCCCTGCGTCGTGACGCAGAAGAAGACCGTCGAAAAAGAGGGTTATTGCGCGATTCAGCTCGGCTTCGGCGATGTAAACGAGCGCAAGCTTTCGAAGGGCGAGGCCGGACATCTTAAAAAGAACTCTCTTCCGATGAAAAAGCACCTCAAAGAATTTCGGTTTGACGGCGATACGGCTCTCAACGTGGGAGACATTGTGAAGGCCGACATTTTCGGCGAAGGTGACAGGGTCGACGTAACCGGCATCAGCAAGGGAAAAGGTTTTGCCGGAACGATCAAGCGCTGGAACGGACAGCGCACTCCCACCACGCACGGCGGCGGTCCGGTTCATCGTCATGCGGGATCCATGGGCGCGAACTCCACGCCTTCCCGTATCATGAAGGGCAAGAAGATGCCCGGACACATGGGCGCGGAGCAGGTCACCATCCAGAATTTAGACGTTGTCAAAGTGGACCCCGAACTGAACGTCATAGCGGTTCGCGGCGCCATTCCCGGCCCCAAGGGCGGAATCGTGTTCCTTAAGAACACGGTTAAGAACGTCTGAGGCGAAAGGAGAAATAGAGGATGCCTAAAGTAGCACTTTACGATATGGCCGGAAAGCAGATCGGCGAAATCGAGCTTTCCGATGCGATATTTGGAATAACACCAAATATTTCTGTCATGCATGACGTGGTCAAAAACCACCTTGCGAACAGGAGACAGGGCACGCAATCCACCCTCACCCGCTCCGAGGTCAGCGGCGGAGGCCGCAAGCCCTGGAGACAGAAGGGAACGGGACGCGCACGCCAGGGCTCAATACGCGCCCCCCAGTGGACGCACGGCGGTATTGCGCTTGGTCCCAAGCCGAGAAGCTACCGCTACACACTGAATAAAAAAGTAAGAAGGCTTGCTCTGAAGAGCGCACTGTCGTCAAAGGTTCTTTCCGGTGACATAATCGTCGTGGACAACATCCAGCTCGACGCAATCAAGACGAAAAACATGGTGGCTTTCCTGAACGCGGTCGGCGCCACTTCGGGAGCACTGATCGTTACGCCGGAACCGCGCGAGAACGTTATAAAAAGCGCCCGCAACATCCCCGGCGTAAAGACGACGATCGCGAGCATACTCAATGTTTACGATATTCTTAACGGATCCAAATTTATCGTTGACCGCGGTGCGATTGCCCGCATAGAGGAGGTTTACGCCTGATGAAGACGGTATACGACATTGTCAAGCGCCCGATAATCACCGAGCAGTCGATGGAAGGCGTAGAATCCAAAAAGTATGTTTTCGAAGTCGCTCGTGGTGCCAACAAGATCGAAATCAAGAAAGCCATTGAAGAAATTTTCGGTGTCGAAGTCGCTAAAGTCAACACAATAAATTACATGGGCAAGGAAAAGCGTCAGGGCGTGTATGTCGGACGCCGTCCCGCCTGGAAAAAAGCCGTTGTTACCCTGAAGGAAAATTCAAAGGGCATCGAATTCTTCGAGGGTATGGTTTAAGCCCGAATTGAGTCAAAAGGAGTGTAACGCGAAATGGCGATAAAGACCTTTAAACCGACAACGCCCTCACGGCGTCATATGACGGTTCTGGACTATTCAGGGCTTTCCAAGGTTAAGCCCGAGAAGAGTCTTGTCGAGATAATCAAGAAAACCGCCGGCCGGAATTCATACGGCCGCATCACCGTCCGCCATCATGGCGGCGGAGCCAAGAGGAAATACCGCATCATCGATTTCAAGCGCAACAAAATCGATATGCCGGCAGTCGTGCAGACGATCGAATACGATCCGAACCGCACCGCAAATATCGCGCTTATCAAATATGAAGACGGCACATTGTCCTATATTATCGCGCCGCTCGGCCTCTCGGTCGGAGATACGGTAATATCCAGCGCCGCCGCGGACATTAAGCCCGGCAACTGCCTGCCGATCGAGAACATCCCGCTCGGTACGTTTATCCATAACATTGAACTCCATCCGGGCAAGGGCGGGCAGATGGTCCGCAGCGCCGGATCGGCGGCTCAGCTGATGGCCAAGGAAGGAAGCATGGCTCAGGTCCGTCTGCCTTCCGGCGAGGTCCGCATGGTCGCGATGAACTGCAAGGCCACCATCGGACAAATCGGAAACATCGATCACGAAAACGTCCAGATAGGCAAGGCCGGACGCAAGCGCCACATGGGCATCAGACCTACGGTCCGCGGATCGGTTATGAACCCCGTTGACCATCCTCACGGCGGCGGCGAAGGCAAGAGCCCGATCGGACGTCCGGGTCCCGTTACCCCGTGGGGTAAGCCCACGCTCGGCTACAAGACCCGCAAGAAGAAGAACCGTACCGACAAGTTCATTGTCAAACGTCGCAACGACAAGTAGAGGGGAGGAGGCTATAAATGAGCAGAAGCGTTAAGAAAGGCCCGTTCGTAGCACCGGAACTTATGAAGAGAATCGAAAAGATGAATGAGACCGGAGAAAAGAAGGTACTCAAGACCTGGTCAAGGGCCTCGACGATATTTCCCCAGTTCGTCGGACATACGATTGCCGTCCACGATGGCCGCAAGCATGTTCCGATATATATAACCGAAGACATGGTCGGTCACAAGCTAGGCGAGTTTGCTCCGACAAGGACCTTCAGGGGTCACGCCGGAAGCAAAACCTCGAAATAAGGAGGACCGTTAGATGGAAGCAAAAGCACATCTCAGATACGCGCGAATCTCTCCAAGAAAGGTTCAGATCATCTGCGATCTTATCAGGGGAAAGGATACAGAAACGGCCCGAGCCATCCTCATGCAGACTCACAAGGCCGGCAGCGAATACATGATTAAGCTTCTCAACAGCGCAATCGCCAACGCCGAGAACAACCACGAAATGGATGCCCAGCGCCTGTATGTTTCCGAAGTCTTTGCGGCCCCGGGACCGATCCTCAAGAGGATCCATCCCAGAGCGCACGGAAGGGCATACCGCATCAACAAGCGGACGTCCCACATCACCATTTCGCTGAAGGAAAAGGAATAGCAGGAGGTTTTTATGGGTCAGAAAGTTAATCCGCATGGACTTAGAGTCGGCGTAATAAAAGACTGGGATTCCAGATGGTTTGCGTCAAACGAAAAGGTTGGCGACCTTTTGATGGAGGATTACAAGATCCGCCAATATCTTAAGAACACCCTGTATGCCGCCGGCGTTCCCAAGGTTGAGATCGAGCGTGACTCGGCGAAGGTCAGGATTTATCTGCATTGCGCACGTCCGGGCATGGTTATCGGACGCGGCGGGCAGGATATCGAGATCCTGCGCGGAAAGCTCGAGAAAATGATCGGCAAGCCGGTGGCGCTTAACATAGTTGAGATCAGGTCGCCCGACCTAAATGCCCAGCTGGTGGCCGAAAACATTGCGTCGCAGCTCGAAAAGCGCATTTCCTTCCGCCGCGCGATGAAGCAGGCGATGGGACGCGCCATGAAGCTGGGCGCCAGAGGAATAAAAACCAACGTGTCCGGACGTCTTGGCGGCGCTGAAATTGCCCGTTCCGAGCACTATCATGAAGGAACCATTCCTCTCCAGACACTCCGTGCAGATATAGACTATGGTTTTGCCGAGGCAAAAACCACCTATGGACGCATCGGCGTCAAAGTCTGGATCTACAAGGGCGAGGTTCTCCATACAACGGGACACAAGCTCAGCCGTTCGCTCGAAGCCCCGCGCCCGAAATCCGAGCGCCGTGAGCGCCGCGAAGGCCGGGGTGACAGACGTGCGTCGGGCGAGCACCGCAACGTAAACAGGCAAAATACCAATGCCGGAGGAAACCGTGGTAACGGTCCCCGCAGGGAAGGAGGAGGCCGCTAATGCTGCTGCCGAAGAGAGTAAAATACCGCAGGGTTCAGAGAGGCCGTCTCAAAGGAAAGGCAAGCCGCGGCAACAAGGTGACATACGGCGAGTATGGTCTAGTAGCACTTGAGCCCGCGTGGATCACTTCCAATCAGATCGAAGCCGCCCGTATCGCGATGACCCGCTATACAAAGCGCGGCGGTCAGGTCTGGATTAAGATCTTCCCCGACAAACCGGTCACCGAAAAGCCCGCCGAAACCCGAATGGGATCCGGTAAAGGCTCTCCCGAATACTGGGTGGCCGTGGTCAAGCCGGGAAGAGTCATGTTCGAAATGTCAGGAGTAACAGAAGATATTGCCCGTGAGGCAATGCGCCTTGCTGCACACAAGCTTCCGATCAAGTGCAAGTTCGTAGCGCGCGAAGATGCGACTGGTGGTGACGTAAATGAAGGCTAAAGAGATTAGGGAGATGTCTCCCGCGGAGCTCAACGCAAAGCTCGGTGACCTGAAAAAGGATCTCTTCCAGTTAAGACTCCAGCACGCCACAAATCAATTGGAGAATCCGATGAGAATCGCAGCCGTCAAAAAGGATATAGCGAGAGTCCAGACGATTATCCGTCAAAAACAGCTTGGGAAAGCCTAGTGCCCGTGAAGGAGGATACTAACAGATGAGCGAAAGAGCTTTTCGTAAGACTATGACGGGCACTGTCGTGTCCGATAAAATGGATAAAACCATTGTGGTGGCCATTGAAGACAGAGTAATGCATCCTTTGTACAACAAGATTGTAAAGAGGACTTACAAGCTGAAAGCCCACGATGAGAAGAATGAATGTTCGGTAGGCGACAAGGTAAGGGTCATGGAGACCCGCCCCCTGTCAAAGGACAAGAGATGGCGCCTCGTCGAGATCATTCAGAAAGCACAGTAAGGGGGTAAATCCGTGATACAACAGGAGACTCGGCTCCGCGTCGCCGACAACACCGGCGCCAAAGAGCTAAAATGTATCAGAGTGCTTGGCGGTTCCAACCGCAAGTATGGCAACATCGGCGATATCATAATCGCATCGGTCCGGAAAGTGACTCCCGGCGGCGTTGTCAAAAAAGGCGATGTTGTGAAGGCGGTAATCGTACGCACCGCAAAGGGCGTGCGCCGCGCCGACGGAACCTATGTCCGGTTTGACGACAATGCGGCCGTTATCATAAGAGACGACAAGAATCCGAGGGGCACGCGCATTTTTGGCCCCATAGCCCGCGAGCTTCGCGACAAGGACTTTATGAAGATCCTTTCGCTGGCCCCCGAAGTAATATAAGGGGAGGGTAAAGAATGAAACTGCATGTAAGAAAAGACGACACCGTTATCGTTCTGTCGGGTAAGGATGTCGGAAAGCAGGGCAAAGTCCTCGCCGCCGATCCGTCCACCGGTATGGTTCTGGTAGAGGGAATCAACATGGTTTCGCGCCATCAGAAGCCCCGCAGACAGGGCGAAGCCGGAGGTATCATAAAAAGAGAAGGCTATATCCGCGCCTGCAAAGTCATGCGCGTATGCCCGAAATGCCATAAGCCCACACGCCTTGCGCATAAGATAAACGCCAACGGCGAGAAGAGCCGCGTATGCAAAAAATGCGGCGCGGAGATATAAGGGAGGAGGATGAGCTATGAATGTACCCCGTCTGAAAGAAAAGTATAGAGAGTCGGTCGTCCCCGCCCTTATGAAGAAGTTCGCATATAAGAACGTAATGGAAATTCCGAAGATCGAAAAGATAATCGTAAACGTAGGATGCGGCGACTGCCGTGACAACCAGAAGATGCTCGAATCGGTCGTAAGGGACATATCGACTATTACCGGACAGAAAGCAGTAGTCACTAGGGCTAAAAAGTCCGTGGCGAACTTTAAGGTTCGCGCCGGAATGCCCGTCGGTGTAAAGGTTACGCTTCGTCAGTCCAGGATGTGGGAGTTCCTTGACAGGCTGATCAATGTTGCGCTTCCCCGCGTGCGTGACTTCCGCGGCGTCAATCCCAACGCCTTCGACGGCAGGGGAAACTTTGCTCTCGGCCTTACCGAGCAGCTCATTTTCCCTGAAATCGATTACGATAAGATCGAAAAGATCCGCGGTATGAACATAGTGATATGCACCACCGCTAAAACGGACGAAGAGGCCCGTGAGCTGCTTACGCTCATAGGAGTTCCCTTCGCCAAATCCTGAGGAGGCAATTATGGCTAAGAAATCAATGATTTTGAAGCAGAAGGCGGAGCCGAAATTCTCAACGCGGCGCTACAACCGCTGCAAGATTTGCGGCAGGCCCCACGCTTACCTTCGGAACTTCGGCGTGTGCCGTATCTGCTTCAGGGAGCTTGCATACAAGGGCCAGATCCCGGGCGTAAGAAAAGCCAGTTGGTAAGGAGGCAGCAATATGCATATAACCGATCCTATCGCGGATATGCTCACCCGTATCAGGAATGCCAGCTCGGCCAAGCACGATACGGTTGACATCCCCGCATCAAATATTAAAAAGGCGATTGCCGAGATACTCCGTGAGGAAGGATACATTTCCGGTTATCAGCTGGTCGACGACGGCAGGCAGGGAATCATCCGCATCACGCTCAAATATCTCGAAGGCAAGGAAAGGGCAATCACCGGCCTTCGCCGCGTTTCAAAACCCGGTCTGCGCGTGTATGTCGGAACGGATGAACTTCCGAAGGTGCTCCGCGGTCTCGGTATTGCAATCATTTCAACACCCAAGGGCGTTATGACCGACAAAGCGGCAAGGGCCGCCCATGTCGGCGGAGAAGTCCTTGCGTTCGTCTGGTAAAGGAGGTACGGCATGTCCAGAATAGGAAGATCACCCATCGCCGTGCCCGCGGGAGTCGAAGTCGCTCTGAAGGACGGCAACACGGTTACCGTAAAGGGACCGAAAGGAACTCTGACAAGGAGCTTCCATCCCGCTATGAAAATCGAAATGGACGGCGGAATTATTAACGTATCGCGCCCGAATGACGAAAAGCAAAACCGTTCGCTCCACGGATTGACACGTACTCTCATTAACAACATGATAGTCGGTGTCACCCAGGGTTTTAAAAAGGAGCTTAACATTGAAGGAGTAGGATACCGCGCCCAAAAGCAGGGTAAGCAGCTCGTCCTGAACCTCGGTTATTCCCACCAGGTCGTGTTTGAAGAGAACAGCGACATTGCCATAGAGGTTCCCAATCCTAACAGGATTGTCGTCAGCGGGCCGGATAAGCAGAAGGTCGGCCAGTTCGCGGCGGAAATCCGCGAGAAGAGGCCTCCGGAGCCTTACAAGGGCAAGGGAATCCATTATGTTGGAGAGGTCGTGCGCCGCAAAGAGGGCAAGACCGGCGCCAAGAAGAAGTAAAGAGAGGTGTGCCTAAATGGTAAACAGACCTGATTCAAATGCCCAGCGCCTGCGCAGGCACAGGAGGATTCGCGGCAAGATATCGGGCACGCCCGAGGTCCCCCGCCTCTGCGTATTCCGCAGTCTCGCAAACATATATGCGCAGGTGATAGACGACGTAAACGGCAAAACTATCGCCTCCGCTTCCTCCCTCGACGACAGTATCTCAAAAGAGGGCTCCAAGAAGGAGATTGCCAGACAGGTAGGCAAGCTCGTTGCGGAGAGAGCCAAAGCTGCAGGCGTGGAAAACGTTGTTTTCGACCGCGGCGGCTACGTTTATCACGGACGTGTGCAAGAGCTTGCCGACGGCGCCCGCGAGGGCGGCCTGAAGTTTTGACGGGAGGAGAATTAAGAAATGGCTTATAGTAAAGCTTTAAAACTGGATCCCGATACCCTTGAGCTGAAAGAGAAGGTCGTTTCGCTCAACCGTGTTGCAAAGACCGTCAAAGGCGGACGCATCTTTAAATTCTCGGCCCTTGTCGTCGTCGGAGACGGCAACGGGATCGTCGGCTTCGGCCTCGGAAAGGCATCCGAAGTTCCGGACGCCATCCGCAAAGGTATCGAGGACGCAAAGAAAAACCTTGTGAAGATCAATCTCTACGGAACCACCATTCCGCATGAGGTTATAGGCAAATTCGGAGCGGGCGAAGTGCTCCTGAAGCCGGCGGCACCCGGAACCGGCGTTATTGCCGGCGGCCCG
>Ga0134099_1001293_pt1 | contig 24607 bp, 17 predicted proteins | sample 10_taG_2_FD_105482 | JGI IMG/M metagenome (GOLD analysis project Ga0134099, IMG submission 105482) | Switchgrass degrading microbial communities from high solid loading bioreactors in New Hampshire, USA - 10_41_5_180_A2 metaG | ecosystem: Engineered > Bioreactor > Semi-continuous > Anaerobic >...
ACCTCCACATGGTGGATTGGGAGCGGCCACACTCCCACCATGTATCATTGGTTCTGACTGATGCTTTTTCAATGGGTTTCCATTGCACGAAGTCCGGGTTATTCACGCGAAACTTGAGCTAGAGAATACTGGCATAAAGACTTTTCGTCTCCAGAACATCTCCCAGGTTGCATCGGGCTCGTGACCGTGGTATCATACTACGTGAAAAGCGCCTTCAGGGCAGGGTGAGGCGGCAGTGCCGCCAATTCCCGACCGGCGGTAATGCTCTCCGCACAGCGGAAGAGACGAGCGCCGCGAGCGCCGTGCAGCCACAGGGCGGCACGGAGGCAGACTCCGGTGAGATCCCGGGGCCGACGGTACAGTCCGGATGGGAGAAGGCGAGAGAGGCAGCCCTGCGCCCGCAGGGTGGCTCTTTCTTGCTGTGCCCGCAACCCACACCCCGGAAGGCCTCCGGGGTGTTTTGTTTCCCCCGGACCGGGACGGGTTGTGGCCCTCCAGGCGCAGAACAAGAAGGAGTGGTTGGGAGATGCGCAACGAACGTCTGCACCGGCTCGTCATGATCGGCATGTTGGGCGCCATGGCTTTCCTGCTGATGTTCTTCGGTCAGGTCTACGTTCCGCCCTTCGCCGAATTCCTCCGTTACGACCCGGGAGACGTTCCCGCCGTCGTGGCGACGTACACGCTCGGCCCGGGAGCCGGCGTGGCCATTCAGGGCATCAAGATCGCCCTCTTCATGCTCACCGGCAAGAGCAGCGCCGGCTGGGTCGGTGGTCTGGCCAACTTCGTGGCAGGGGCAGCCCTGGTCATCGCCGCAGGGGTCTCGCACCGGCTGTTCGACCGGGCGGGGCTGAAGCACTGGGGCTGGACCTTCCTCTCCGCCGTCATCGGCACGGTGATCATGGCGGCCATCCTGATCCCGGCGAATGCGCTCTTCATCTATCCGCTGTGGGGCATGCAGGGCGCCGCGGCCTGGGTGGGTGCCCTCACGCTGTCGACTCCGTTCAACCTGTTCAAGGGCATGCTGTCCACGAGCATCAGCCTGGTCTTCTACCGGCGGCTGGAGCCGTTCCTCCTGGGCCGCACGGCAGACCGGGTGGCATAGAGAAAAGCCCCGGTTCGCCCGGGGCTTTTTCTGTTATCTCCCAGTCGACTCCAGGGCCGGCCACGCCGCTCTTCATATCGAGAAGGGACCCGGGTAGTTGGTCAAGGCGGCCGACGTAACCCCCGCCATACGCCCCCGTTCCGCGCAGAATCTTAACCTGCTCCCCCCAGCCGAGTGAAGAAACTGCGCGCTCGGCCTTCTCCCGTTCGCCCTGAAGACCCTCGGGGCGGGTCTGGTCCCGCCACAACCGCCCCGTTCCCCCGCCTTACGCCCCCGTTTCGCGCAAAACCTTAACCTGCTTGTCCCGGCCGGGTGAAAAAACTGCGCGCTCAACCTTCTCCAGTTCGCCCTGAAGACCCCCGGTGCCGCTCCCGCGTCCCGGTGCCCTGGGCCATGACACATGATCATGGAAGTCAGAGGCGCAACTGGCAGGAATTGTAACTCCTGCATCGAACCCGTATTCGGGTGATGCGTGTGGATGTGCTGTACCGCCCATGCCAGGTGAAAGTGCCGCGCCTTGTGCTCCTTCACAACCAGTTGACAGCATCGGCCAAGGTGCTGTGGGCTGCGCTCCAGCTCGGAACGGCAAGCCTGCGAGAACTTCAAGACCTGTCGGGTCTCTGCCATGTCAGCATAGAGCCCGCCCGGGACAAACTGCAGTCCCTCTCACTGTTAAGACCTTTGGTGCTCCCCAAAGGCGGGTACGCGGTTCTTCCTGTTGACCTCCTGAGCAGCCGAAGCGTGAACGCCCAAGCCAAGGTGACCTACGGTGCGATCCAACTGCTCCCTACCTACTCTGACCGCCAGGCGGAAGCCGGGATGGAGCAGTTGGCGCACCTGACGGGCCGGCATCAGGCAACCATCCGAAGGGCGTTGCAAGCCCTGGCCTCGGCAGGCTGGATCGATGTCCGTCGGTCCAGGCGGACAGGGCCGTTTCGCATCGTCGTCAACAACCCCCAACTTGAAGCGCAAATGCGAGCCATCTCCGCGATGGACCGCCGGCTGGAGAGGGCCCCCTACTACGGGGAGGCCTTGATGCGGGAGTGGCTCACCCTGCTGATCGCCCGTGACAACTTCGAGGACGATGCCTCACCGGGGTTCCTCCTCAACCCCTACACCAATGAAGAGATGCAACTTGATCGCTTCTACCCGCCCGATGTCGCCTTCGAGTTCAACGGCCCACAGCACTATGGACCGACAGACCTCTACCCCAGCGAGGAGCAGGCGCGCAGACAGATCGGCCGCGACCTTATCAAGCAGGCCATCTGCATGAACCGGGGCATCCATCTGGTCGTCGTTCAGGCCGGAGACCTGTCGCTGCACAACATGCTGCGGCTGGTCCCGGAGTGCCTTCCCCGGCGCAATCTCGACGGGCAGGAACTCGTCATCGCTCATCTGGAGTCGCTCAGCAGATCGTACCGCCGGACAAACCGCCCGCCCAGGCCCACGCCCAAATAGAAGTCCCTCGGGGTTCAGTACCCCCGAGGGACTTATCTTCGGTCGAGTCTACACCAGCTTGTTCTGAAGCGCATAGATCGCCAGCTGCGTCCGGTCCTGCAGGTGCAGCTTCTCCAGCAGGTGCGACACGTGGGTCTTCACCGTCCGCTCGCCGATGTACAGCCGCTCGCCGATCTCCTTGTTGGAGAGCCCCTGGGCGATCAGCCGGAGGACCTCCATCTCCCGGGGGCTGATCTCGTCCACGCCCCCCTGGGGCCTGGGCGGGGCGGCCAACTCCTGCATCATGCGCTGGGCGGCGACCGGATGGAGCGTGGGCTGCCCCGACACCGCCTTCTTGATGGTCTCGGCGAGCTCCTCCGCGGCGATGTCCTTCAGGATGTACGAGAGCGCACCGGCCCGGATCGCCGGGACGACCAGTTCGTCATCGGGCATCGACGTCAGGACGATGACCTTCGTGCCGGGATGCGCCGCCAGGCAGCGCTTCGTGCCCTCGATGCCGTCCACGACCGGCATCATCAGGTCCATCAGGATCACGTCCGGCTTCAGCTCGGCCGTGAGCCGTGCGGCCTCCTCGCCGTTCTCCGCCTCGCCGACCACCACGATGTCCGGCTCGGTCGAGAGATAGATCTTCAGCCCTTCACGCACCATCTTGTGATCGTCCACGATCAACAGGCGAATCACCCGGCGCCACCTCCTGACCATCCTGCGCCTGTCTCCGCTCCTCCGAATCATCCCCGCGACCGCTGCGCTCCGGCTGCGCCGGCGGCAGAACTGCCAGCACCTCGGTCCCTTCCCCGGGAGCGCTGCGCACCTGCAGGCGGCCGCCCAACGCGTTCATCCGCTCCCGCATCCCGGCCAGGCCGACCGCCGTGGGCCGGATGCCCGCCCGCCGGTCGAACCCCACGCCGTCGTCGGCCACCAGCAGGCGAACCTTGCCGTCGCTGCCCCGCTCCAGCGCCACGCGGATCCGCTGTGCACGGGCGTGCTTGGCGATGTTGTTCAGGGCCTCCTGCGCCACCCGGAACAGCGCCTCGCCCTGCGCGCCGCGGAGCCTCAGGGACTGGTCGATCCCGTCGTCCACGGTCCAGTTCTCCCGCTCCGCGACCATCTTCACGTATTCGGCCAGCGCCGGCCCCAGCCCCTGCTGCTCCAGCGTCGTCGGCCGGAGCTGCAGGATCAGCTCCCGGATCTGGCTGTGGGCGTTGCGGGCCATCTCCTCCAGGGCAGCGAGTTCACTGATCAGCTGCGGACCCAGGCCGACCGGCGCGGCGCCGCCTGCAGCCCGCTTCCTCAGCGCCGCCGCCCGGAGCGACAGCACGAACAGCTGCTGGTTCACCGTATCGTGCAGGTCCCGGGCGATGCGGGCACGCTCCTCCAGCGCGGCGCCGCGGCCGGCCTCCTCGGCCAGCAGGCGGTTCTGCTCCGCCAGGCGGGAGAGCTGGCCCACCGCCTGCTCCAGGTAGGCGGCCATCTGGTTCAGCTGCTCCTCCAACTCGCCGAGCTCGTCCGGCTCGGCGACCGGCAGGCGGGCCGAAAGGTCGCCCCGCCGGATGCGCACGGCCAGGTCGCCGGCGTTCCACAGCCGGTGCTTGATGCGCCGGGCCTCCCGGAAGCTCCAGAACGAGGCGACGAGCCCGCCCGCAAACCCGGCGGCGCCGCCCACCAGCAACGCGTCGTGCCACCCGTAGCCCTGCTCACCGGCCACCCAGACCCCCAGGACGGCCAGCCCGCTGCTCACCAGGCCGGCGATCACGGTGAGCGCCACCAGCCGCCACTGCAACCCGAGATTGCGCCGTTCCTCCATCGTCAGAACACCCGGAAGTCACTGGTCGGCACGCGCTCGATCGTGACGTCGCCGACCCCTGCGTGGATATCGATAATCAGTTCCGCATCCGCGCCCGGCACGATCTCCTCCCGTTCCAGCGACACCAGCCCGAAGCCGGCACGGTGTACACCCAGGATGTTGAAGTCCCCGGTGATGGTCGACTCCGCCCGCGCCCGCACCGAGACGGTGTCGGGCACCTGGATGTAGGTGTCGCCGACGAACTTCCTGACCTCGATCCGGTGCACACCGGGGGCGATGACGGCCGTGGTCAGGTCGAGGCGCAGGTCGCCGACGAAGGTGGAGAGGTACAGGTCCTCGTCGAACACCCAGGACTCCCTGCCCAGGTTCAGGTCAGCGACGAAGTGGGAACCGGACTGGACAGACTTCCGCCCCGAGTCGCGGGAGACGGTGACGCGCAGCCCCCGGCCCAGCAGCATGGAGAGGCCCAGGGCGATCAGCAGGACTGGCCAGCCCATGCGGGCGACATCGCCGCGCGTGACCAGGCTGAGGCCCGCCCGGGACAGGATGTCGAACAGCCCCATCGCCGCGATCCAGAGGCCCAGGCACAGGCTGAAGAGGTCGGGGCGCCGGCGGCGCAAGGCACTGCCCGCGATCGACAGCCCCACCAGGAGAAGGATAACGGCCCAGAGCGATATGGCTTGGGCCAGCCCCAGCATCTGCAACAGAAAGAGTGCGCCTATCACGATCAGCAGCAGTCCCATCATGCTCCGGCGCACCCATGACCCCTCCCTTCTCGCGGCCTGATTCCATCCTAACTGAAGAAATCAGAACGGTACAGGTACGCGGGTGCGAAAAGGGACATCGTACCTGAGTACGATGCCCCTTGCCTCCTCCCGGGCTGCAGTGCCTCACGCCCGCACGCCCCGGGCCTCCTCCCGGGCCCGGCTCTGCAGGGCGGCCACGGCCTCCGCCACGTCGCCCCGCCAGGTGGTCGGGTGCTGCACCTCCAGGTCGGTCTCGTGCCCCTTGCCGGTGATCAGCACGATGTCACCGGTGCGGGCCATGCGGATCGCCTCGTGGATGGCCTCCACCCGGTCCTCGATCAGGATGATCTCCACCTCGTCCCGCGTGACGCCCGAGGCGATCTGCCGCGCGATCTCCAGCGCATCCTCGGTGCGCGGGTCCTCCTCGGTCAGCACCAGCACGTCGCAGTACTCGCCGGCGATCCGGCCCATGTCGGGCCGCTTCGTCGGGTCCCGCTGCCCGGCCGAACCGAACACCATGATCACCCGGCCGCCCGGCTCCCGGATCCTGGCCACGTCGGTCAGCAGCTTCTCGAAGCCGTCGGGGGTGTGGGCGTAGTCCACCACCACCGTGAAGTCCTGCCCCTCGTCGATGCGCTCGAAGCGGCCCGGCGCCCCCTTGGCCGTGCGCAGGGCCTCGGCGGCGGTCTCCAGCCCGAAGCCCAGGGCCAGTGCGGCCCCGACGGCGGCCATGGCGTTGGCGATGTTGTACGTGCCGAAGAGATACGGGGCCTCCACGTCGGTCTGGCCGAAGGGCGTGATGAGGCAGTAGCGGGAGCCCGAGGCGGTGAGCCGCACGTCCACCGCCCGGATGTCGGCCCCTTCGCTGAATCCGTAGGAAAGGATGCGGACACCGGCCGGCATCTCCTCGATCAGCCGGCGGCCGTAGGGGTCGTCGATGTTGACCACCGCCGTCGCGCCGGGGGCCAGCTGGTGGAAGAGCCGGGCCTTGGCCGCGTAGTAGCCCTCCATGTCGCCGTGGTAGTCCAGGTGCTCGTGGGTGAGGTTGGTGAAAACGGCGACGTCGAACCGGCAGTGGTCGGTGCGGCGCTGCTCCAGGGCGTGGCTGGAGACCTCCATCACGGCGCCCCAGGCCCCGCGCCGCAGCATCGTGGCCAGCAGCCGGTGGATGGTCTGCGGCTCGGGCGTGGTGTACCCCGCCTTGCCCTCCAGCTCCTCCGTGCCGAGCATCATGCCGGCCGTGCCGATCACGCCCATGGTGCGGCCCCCGGCCCGTGCGATGGCCTCGACCAGGAAGGCGGTCGTGGTCTTGCCGTTGGTGCCGGTGACGCCCACCATCTTCAGTGTGCAGGAGGGGGAACCGTAGAAGCGGTCCGCCAGAGCGCTCAGGGCGTGCCTGGGATCGGCCACCACCACGGCGCCCACGCCCTTGGGCACCGGGCAGGGCCGCTGGCTCACGACGGCGACCGCCCCGCGCCGGACAGCGTCGGGGATGAACTGGTGCGCATCCACCCGCGCACCGGGGATGCAGACGAACACGTCGCCCGGCTTCACCGTGCGCGAGTCCGCGGTGATGCCGGTGACCGTGACGTCGGGGACCTCCAGCACCTGGGCCGAGTCCAGGGCCGACAGCAAATCGACGAGTCTCAACGGCAGTCCCTCCTGCACATGACAGCCCTGATGTCCTAAGCCTCTTTCGACATGTCGGCGTCGCATCCTGTCGAACGAGGCCGGAAAAAGGCGAAGGCGTGTCGGCGACTTGTCCTCTCCTTTGACGATCGCGGAGGGGGACGTACCGCGATTGTATCCAGCGGCAACATAAAACATACCGCCGAAAGAGCCCGCCCGGCATAAGCCGAGCGGGCTCTCGCGACGGCGTGATGGCGACCGGCACGCGCCGGCAGGTTCTGCACCGGCTGATCCGGCCGGTGGGCCGGGTCGGTGAGCCTGACACCGCTTAGATATTGATCCGATCAATGAAGCCGCCGATCAGCGGGTAGGTGTACTCCTCGCCCTTCTGCGCCTTCAGCAGGCCCATGACGGCGCAGACCGCCGCGGCGATGCCGACCGCAAGACTGATGAATCCGGCGAACCCGATGACCGCAAACACGCCGCCCAGAGACCCGGCCGCCGCCGCCCCGGCGGTAAGGACCGTCGTCAGCACGATCATCACGATGGAAAAGAGAAAGAGGAAGACCTGCAGCCCCGCCGCCTGCTTGGCGTGGCGAACCACGAACGGACTCCTGGACTTCCAGACGAAGTAGAGCACCACCGAGGCGATGGAAGCCACCAACCCCAGGAAGCTCAGGCTGCCAAGGAACGCAGAGATGCCGCTGAGCAGCACGAGGCCGTGGGCGATCATGCCGTAGTTGCGATCCTCAGGACTAAAACTCATTTCCATCCTCCTTTCGCTGGTAGCGAGAACGCCCCCCGCCGGGGTCCGCCATCTAACCCCACCGGCCCGCGCTCTGGCTGTTTGCTCATTCCTATTCCTCAGTAGTCAGATTCTCCCCTTCTTCCGAAGAGCCCCAATTTCGACAGGATATCCGCCATTATCCGATCCCGCAGGCGGGCGGCCCCGGCCTCGTCGGAGCCCACCGCCGACACGTACACCTTCAGCTTCGGCTCCGTGCCCGACGGGCGCACCATGACGAAGCCGCCGTCGGCGAAGCGGTAGTGCAGCACCTCCGCCGGCCCGAGGCGGAGCGGGCGGGTGCGGCCGGTGGACGGCTGCACGCCCACGCCCGCGGCGTAATCATCCTGCCAGGCCACGGGCACGCCGCCGAACGCCCGGGGCGGGTTCGCCCGCAGGCGCGCCATCAGCGCCGCGATCCGGGCCTGCCCGTCCCGGCCCGGCAGCGTCACCGTGTGGACCGCCTCCTGGAAGTAGCCGCACCGGCGCCAGATCGCCTCCAGGGCGTCCACCAGGGTGCGGCCCCGGGCCTTGTGGCAGGCTGCGGCGTCGGCCACCAGCAGGGCGGCCATCACGGCGTCCTTGTCCCGCACGAAGGTCGCGCCCAGGTAGCCGCAGCTCTCCTCGAAGCCGAACAGGAACTCGTGGCTGCCGGTCTCTTCGAACTCCCGGATCTTGTCGCCGATGAACTTAAACCCGATGTGCGTCTCCATGAGCGTCACCCCGTACGCCCGGCAGAGCGGGGCGACCAGGTTGGAGGTGGCGATGCTCTTGATCACGGCGCCGCGTCCGGGCAGCGTCCCCGCCGCCGCCCGGGTCCGCAGGATCTGCTCCGTCAGGATCGCGCCGATCTGGTTGCCGGTCAGGGGCCGGTAGCCGCCCCGGCGGTCCCGGACCAGCACACCCAGCCGGTCGGCGTCGGGATCGGTGGCCAGGATGAGGTCGTGCGCCCCGGCGGCGGCGCGGCGCAGCGCGATGTCGTAGACCCCCGGGTCCTCCGGGTTCGGCTGGGCGACGGTGGGAAAGCCGGGGTCGGGCGCCGCCTGCTCGGCCACCACCTCCACCGGGAAGCCGGCCCGCTCGAGCACGGTCCGGACCGGCCGGAGCCCCGTGCCGTGCAGCGGCGTGTACAGGATGCGCAGGGCCTGCCGCTCGGCCGGCGCCGAGGCGGGCAGGTTCAGGAGCCGCCGCACGTACGCCTCGTCCACCTCCGGCGGCACCGGGCGCAGCAGCCCCCGCGACCGGGCTTCGTCCTCCGCCAGCGGCCGGATGGCGCGGAGGTCGCGTACGGCTTCCATCGCGGCCCGGATCTGATCGGCCCGCTCGGGCGGGACCTGGCCGCCGTCCTCCCAGTAGACCTTGTAGCCGTTGTACTCGGGCGGGTTGTGGCTCGCGGTGATGACGATGCCGGCCTTCGCCCCCAGCTCCCTGACGGCGAAGGAGAGCATGGGGGTCGGCCGCAGTTCCTCCCACAGGTGGGCGACGGCGCCGCAGGCGGCCAGGGTGAGGGCGGCCTCCCGCGCGAACTCGGCCGAGCACCGGCGCGAGTCGTGGGCGATTACCACCCCCCGGGCGGGCGCGTCCGGGCCCGATGCGCGCAGAAGGTCCGCCAGGCCCTTTGTGGCCAGGCGGACCATGTAGCGGTTGATGCGGTTGGTGCCCGCTCCGATGAGCCCCCGAAGCCCGGCGGTGCCGAACGCCAGCATGCCGTCGAACCGGTCGGCGATCTCCCCGGCGTCGCCTGCGATGGCGGTCAGTTCCCGGCGGGTCGCCTCGTCGAAGTACGGATCCCGGCTCCAGAGCCGGAAGCGTTCCAAGGCCGCAGCCATGAGGCGGGTCCTCCCTGTTCTGTCGTCTGCGACAGAATACGCCTCACGGCTGCCATTCGCCACGCCCCGCCCGGTCAGTCCCGCTGGCTCGACCGCACCCGCTCGTAGAGCTGCCGGGTGGCCGGTGCGGGCTCGATGCCCAGCTCCTCTGCGAGGTTCTGGACGCACCGGTCGAAGACCCGCAGGGCCATGGCGCGGTTCCCCAGCCGGTAGTAGCTGAACATCAGCAGCCGGTACGCCTCCTCCCAGCCCCGGTCGCGGGCGATGATCCGGTCGCACAGGTGGATGGCGCCCTCGTAGTCGCCCCTCTCCACGGCGTAGTGCGCCAGGGCCTCGGTCGCACGCAGGTAGAGCACCTGCAGGCGCTCCCACTCCTCGATGCACCAGTCCTCGTACCGCAGGGCCTCCAGGTAGTCGCCCTGATACAGGTCGAGCCCCCGACGGAGGGCGCGGGCGCCGTCCTCGTGCTGGCCACGGCTCATCAGGGTGAGGCCGCGGTTCACCTGGTTCGCAAACTCGTCGGCGTCCAGCCAGAAGCCGGACGTGAGGTTGAGGCCGTAGGCCGAGCCCTGCCGCAGCACGAAGAACGAGCCGGAGCGGGCAGCCCGGTTCGGCTCCAGGGCGGACCACAGGGCGTTCATCGCCACCTTGAAGTCGCGGTACGCAGTAGAAGGATCGGCCCCCGGCCAGAGCATCTCGATGATCTGCTCTTTCTGCAAGAGTTGGGTGCGGTGCGTCACCAGGAGCTGGAAGAGCTGCTTCGCTTTCTCCCGCTGCCACTCCTTGGCGGTGATCTCGTGCCGCCCGCGGTACACCGCGAAGGTGCCCAGGGTGCGGATGCGCAGGGTGAAGCCCGGATGGAGCTCCGGGTTGGTGATCCCCATCTCCGAGAGCAGCCAGCCCGCGTAGTCGGGCTTCACGCCCCGCTGGCGGGCCTCGGCCAGAAGCGGGATAAGCACCTGCGGGTCGCGCACGCCCCAGAGCGTCGGGCGCTGGAACAGGAAGCCGTAGCCGTTGGCCTCCGCGGCGGCGAGGGCCAGGCCGAAATGGCGGTCAAACGCGTCCCAGTCCTCCTGCCGGCGGGCGAGCAGAGCCCGCCAGATGCGCGCGGTGGCCAGCCCACAGGCGTCGCCGGCCTGTTGCAGGGTGTTCTCGGCCTCGGTCAGGTAGCGGTCGGCCTCGTCCGGGTGATCGGTGACGAAGGCGGAGACGCCCAAGGCGAGCAGCGAGTAGCCGAAGAACCACAGGTCGCGGGCCGCGTGAGCAATCTCGGCGCCCTCCTGGCCGTAGCGCCGGGCCTGGTTCCAGTCGCCCGCCCGGTGGCCCATCAGCAGGGCGAGCCCCGCCAGCGGCTCGGACTTGCCCCGGACCACGTTCAGCCGGTCCATCATCTCGATCGAGGTGCGGTATGACCTCGCCGCCTCCTCCACCGAGGCGATCGGGTTGAGCTGCAGCGCGTGGCCCAGGCGGATGTGCCCCACCGCCTCCACAAAGGGCGAACCCTTCGCCTGCCCCAGCGCGATGCCCTCCTCCGCCGAGACCTGGGACCGCTCGTGGTCGCCCATGATGGCCGCGAACAGGGAGAGAAGGAGCGGCGCCTCGCGGTGGCTGCGCGCCGGGCGCCCGCGGTCGGCCCGGGCCAGCCGCTCCAGAATGCCCAGCCCTGCGGCCAGCCGCCCCGTCCGCAGGTGGGCCCGGACCTCGAACTCATCCCGCAGCGGCCGCTGCTGTGCCGCCATCTGGGCAAACCGGGCGGCGTGCTCGGGCCGGCCCGAATTGGTCTCGTTTTCGGCGATGAGGGCCATGAGCGTGGCCCGCTCGGCATCGCTCACGGCATCCGCCAGCTCGAGCGCCTGGCGGAGCAGCCCGTCGGCCTTGCCGGGCTGGATGGTATCGAGGTACACCTGCCCCTGTCCGATGAGCGCCCTGCAAAGCCCCACCCGGTCGCCTCGGTCCCGGAACGCCACGGCGGCCCGCTCGTAGTAGGCCAGGGCCTCGTCGAACCGGCTGGTGAGCCGCAGGCCGTCGCCCCAGTAGAGCAGCAGCGCCGGCCGCTGGGAGACGACGCTTTCGGGGAGCCGGCTGAGCAGGCTCAGCAGGACCTCGATGCGGCCCGAGTCCAGCAGCCCCCTGGCGGCCTCCAGCAGGGCATCCGCCGCGGCTGCGGCATCCCCCGCCGCCAGGTAGTGAACGGCGGCCTCTTCAGGCTCTCCGGTCTCGTGGAAGTGCGCGGCGGCCCTCAGGTGGTTCTGCCGCCAGACGGCCTGGTCCTTGCGGGCCTGCTCCTGCAGGAACTGGTGGAAGAGCTGGTGGTACCGGTAGCCGCGCTCGGGCACCTGCGAGATGAAGAGCCCGTTCTCCTCCAGCTCGGCCAGCACCTGTGCGCTGTTGTCCACCTCCATCAGGGCGTTGCAGGCCTCAGGCGTGAGCCGCTCCAGCACCGATGTCGTCAGCAGGAACCGGCGCACGAAGGGCTTCTGCCGGTCGAGCACCTCCTTGGCCAGGTAGCCGAAGAGCGCGTCCTGCGAGCCGCCCTGGTCGCTCCAGACCTCGCCCAGCGGCGAACCCTTCTTGAGGCCCTGCCACACGAGCTGGAGCGCGATGATCCAGCCCTCCGTCCTCCGGGTCAGGGCCGTGACCTGGTCTGACGTCAGATCCCAGCCGTAGTGGTCGCGGAAGAGGGCCTCGACCTCGCTGGGCCGGAAGAGCAGGTCGTCCTGCGTGATCTCGAGCAGGTCGGCCCGGGCCCGCCACCGGGCCAGCCCCGGCAGCGGCGGACGGCGGCGGCTGGAGATGATGAGGTGAACCTGCGGAGGCAGGTGATCCACCATGTGCTCCACCATCGAGCAGATCTGAGGCACCGCGTCGACCAGGTGGAAATCGTCCAGCACGATCAGCGTCTCGGGCTGATCGGAGAAGACCATGTCGTTGATCAGCTCCTCGACAGCCACGTGCCAGGGCCGGCTGGGCCCCTCGCCCTCCTGCAGGACGCTCAGGGCCTTGTCGCCGATGAGCGGGTTGACCCTGCGCAGGGCGTGAACGAGGTGAAGGAGGAAGGACAGCGGATCGGCGTCATCCTCGCCGACGCTGTACCAGGCGCTGGCATGCTGCTGCTCGGCAAGGAACGAGGCCAGCGCGGTGGTCTTCCCGTAGCCGGGGCCCGCCTGAATGATGGTCAGCGGGACCTCCCACACCTCCCGCAGACGCTCCTGCAGCCGCCGGCGCACCAGCGTGTGCCTGCGCGGCCGGGGCGGGAGCAGTTTCGCGGTCAGGACTCGCTCGGTGGCTAGCAAGGAATTATCACCATCCTCCGAAAAGCGCACGAGGAGAGGTTCAACACCTCTCCCCGGCTTTCCTCCGTATGGGTTGGACGCACGGCCACACGACCCTACTGGACCTGAACCTTCACCGGCCCCACGGTGCGCGGCTCGACGAGGGTGGGCTGGGTCTTGCCTCTCTCCTGCATCACCGTCACCGCCTCGAGCCGGACAGAGACCTCGTAGGTGCCGGGCTCGACCCGGTCGCCGGCCTGGTTCCGGTACGTCCAGGCCACCACGTACTCCTTCGAGACGCCCGGCGCCAGGTTCAGGATCTTCGACTCCTCCTCGTCCCGGATGTCAAACGGCTGCACGAGCACTTCCTGGCCGCCCTTCGTGACGATCATGGTGTAGCGGGCCTCGTCGATGTACTCGATGACCTGCACCTTGTCCGTGGGATTGGTGAGCACCAGTCGCGCCGTCCAGTGGTTCTCGGTCTGCTGCACCTTGTCCAGGGTGAGCTTCAGGTTGCCCCACTCGGGGCCCTGCGCCCGGCCGCAGGCGGCCACAGCGAGCATGAGCGCCAGGACGGCGACCGCAGGAAACAGGAAACGCCGCATCTTTGCACCTCTTCTGCGATGGTCTCGCGCTTAGTCTTGCCCTACCCAACACCGATACGACACACTCGCCTTTCCTCCTCCCCAGATCCGGGGAAACGAAACGACCGGATATTGGCATGAAACTACGGGCGCCCAAAATGCGTCGAAGTTGACAGAACCTCTGTGTCCAGTTTACATACGGGGGAATGTCAACGATGCGAACCCGCAACTGGCTGGCAGCGGCAACCAGCCTCGCCCTGATTGCGTCCCTGCTGCCCGCACCTGCGGCGTCGGCCGCGCAGCCCGTGCACGTGGTGCTCGACGGCCAGCCTCTCGATCTCAGCCCCGCCGCCTTCATCGAATCGGGGCGCACCCTGGCCCCCGTGCGGGGCATCGTGGAGGCGCTCGGCGCCGAGCCCGTCTGGAATCCGGAGGACAGGACCGTCATCATCCAGCTCGGCGACCGCTACCTGAAGCTGACCATCGACGACCGCGTGGCCTGCCTCGACCCGGCCTGCACGGAGACCTGGATCCTGGACGTGCCGGCCCGGATCGCGGGCGGCGGCCGGACCTTCATCCCGGTGCGGGCCCTGGCGGAGGCCATGGGTCTCCACATCGAGTGGGACAACGCCACCCGCACCGTCTACCTGGGCTCCGTGCCCTCGGCCTCCTTGGTCGTGCTTGAGGGCGTGACCCAGGGCCAGGTGATCACCGGCCCCGTATCGCTGCGGGTCCGGGGCATGAGCGGCACTTATGCGTACTTCTACCTGATCGACCCGGCCACCCGGAAGGGGCGGATCGTCGCCGCCGGCTCGGACGTCACGAAGTCCTACACCTTCACCCCCGACCCGGCGCAGGCGGGCGAACAGCAACTCATGGCTGCGGCGAGGCGGGCCGACGGCACCCTGGCCTATTCTGCCCCCGTCACCGTGAAGGTAGCGCCCGACACCACCGTCCGGCCGGTGGGCATCGACCCCGGCGGGGTCATCGACGGGCCCTTCACCTTCCAGCATCAGCTGAACTTCGTCGCCACACACGTCATCTACCAGCTGGTCGACCTGCGGGACGGCTCCTGGCACAACCTGGCCACGGTGGGCCCGAACGAGAGCTACACCTGGTACCCGCCGGTCTCGTTCAACGGCCCGATGGAGCTCTACATCTACGCCTACGACCGCAACGGCGGCTGGTACGTGTCCGACCCCGTCCGGGTCACGGTCGCTACCCCGCACCGCACCGTCTTCAACTCGGTGAAAGAGGGCGAGACCGTCACCGGGCGGGCCCGCACCCTCTCCGTCTCCGCCAACTACGCCATCCAGTCCGTGCGCTTCTACCTGGACGGCCGGCTCCTGGCCTCAGAGAACAACTACTGGTGGACCTACGGTCCGCAGGATAACGGCACCCACACGCTGCGGGCGGAGGTGACAGCGGCGGACGGGACGGTCCACACCGTCGGGCCCGTCACCTTCCGGATCGCCACCGAGCCCGGCCTCTGGATGTACGGCGTCGGCCCGGGGCAGGTGGTCACCGGCCCGGTCGAGATCTTCGCCATGCCCAATGTGCAGGCCGACGAGATCCGGTACTATGCGGTGCAGGGCGGGGAGCGCATCCTGATCGGCAGCGCGAAGCCCACCGTGAAGGTGTCCTGGACCCCGTCGCGCGGCGGGGAGTGGATGGTGTACGCCGACGCCTTCTACCAGGGCCGGCTGCAGGTCTCCACCGAGCCCATCTACGTGCGGGCCTACCTCGGGCCTACCTACGGGCCGCAGCCCATCGTGGAGAAGTCGAAGTTCAAGGACTTCGCGGCGGAGATGGCCGTGCGGTCGTACCGGGAGACGGGCATGTCGGCCGCGCTGCAGGTCGCCCAGGCCATCCTGGAGACCGGCTGGGGCCAGTACGTGCCGGTGGACAAGTACACCGGCCAGCCCTCCAACAACCTCTTCGGCATCAAGGGCGAGGGCACCGCGGGATCCATCATCTCCACGACCTGGGAGGTGTACAACGGCCAGAGCTACACCGTGGACGAGTACTTCCGGGCCTACAACGACGTGAGCGAGAGCTGGCAGGACCACAAGGAAGTGCTGCTCACCCGGCCGTGGTACGACGTCTTCCGCGCGGTGATGAGCGACCCGGTGCTGGGGGCCTGGGGGCTGCGCAAGGGCGGCTACGCCACCGATCCCGAGTATCCGACCAAGCTGATCCGCATCATGAAGGAGAACAACCTGTTCGAGCTGGACGTGATCCAGTTCTAGTGCGGGCATGACGAGAGGGCAACCCCGGGCGGGGTTGCCCTCAGTTCAGTCCCGCAGCCCCAGCTCCCGGAGCACCTTCACCGCCCGGTCGGGGTAGTCGGTGATGATTCCGTGGGCGCCCAGCTGGAACAGCCGTCGCATCTCGTCCTCGTCGTTGACCGTCCAGTAGTGCACCGCCACGTTCACCCGCTCGGCCATGGCCAGGAACCGCCGGGTGTCGAACCGCACGGTGATCGGCCCGGCCTTCTGGGAGACCGGCACCTGGAAGGCGTCGTAGACGGGGGCGTAGAGCCGGTCCAGGTACGGCAGGTAGTGCGCGGCCACCAGGTACATGTGGGACACCGGGGCCGAGGTGGCCACCCGGTCGCCGGCCAGCGCCCGCCAGCGCCTGGCCACCGTGCCGTGGAACGAGGCGACCAGCACCCGGTCCTCCGCCCCGTAGCGCTGGATCAGCTCCCAGACCTGCGCCTCCATGGGCGGGTCGACCTGCTTGATCTCGATGTTCACAGGCACGTCGGGGAAGGCCTGGAAGACCTCCTCCAGGGTCGGGATCGTCACGCCCAGGCCGCGGTAGGGATAGGTCAGCCCGCCGTCCGGCGTGAAGTCGTAGCCGAAGTCGTACTGGCGCAGGTCGGCCAGGGTCATCTCCCGGATCAGCCCCGACCCGTTGCTCATGCGGTCGATGGTCTCGTCATGGCTGACGACCACCACGCCGTCGCGGGTCATGTGCACGTCCAGCTCCAGGATGTCCGCCCCCTGCTCCAGGGCGAGCCGGAAGGACGCCATGGTGTTGGACGGGGCGTGACCCGACGCCCCCTGGTGCGCGAGCACCACCGGGCGGGGGGCCGTGAACGGCCGGTCAGGCAGGGGCCGGATGGTGATCGCCCGGACGAACCCGAGCGCCGCAAGCAGAAGGACGACGGCCGGCAGCACGCCCGGCCACCTTCGGGTGCGCCGGCGGGTCCTGCGCATGAGCACCGTTGCCACGGCAACTCCCCCTCTGGCGGGCGGCACCCCGGCCGGGCCCGCCGCCGCTCAGGTCTAACCCTCGACCCGGATCACGTTGTCCACGCTGAGGACCGTGTGCGGCATCTCCTTCAGGTCCCGGACCACCGCCTGCAGGTTGGCGTCCTGCACCGTGTGGGTCACCAGCACCAGCTCGGCGCCGGCGGAGCCGTTGGGCTGGTCGGGGCCGCCGGAGAGCTGCACCACCTCCGCAAGGGAGACCCGGTGCTCGCCGAACCGCTCCGCGATGCGGGCGAGGCTCCCGGGCGCATCCACCGCGTGCAGGCGCAGGTAGTAGCGGCTGCGGGTCTCCGAGATGGGCATGACCCGCTTCTCGTAGTAGACGGTGTGGGCGTCGCCCGCCCGGCGGCCCGGGGTCCGCTTGGAGAGCGCGGCGGCGATGAGGTCGGAGACCACGGCGGATGCGGTCGGACCGGCGCCGGCGCCCCGCCCGTAGAACATGGTCTCGCCGACCGGGTCGCCCACGGTGTAAATGGCGTTGAACGAGCCGGAGACGTTCGCCAGGGGATGGGTGTGCGGGATGAACGCCGGGTGCACCCGCGCCTCAATCTCCCCGTCGACCTCCTTGCCGATGGCCAGCAGCTTCAGCACCCAGCCGAACCGGCGCCCGTACTCGATGTCCCGGGGCGTGACCTTCGTGATGCCCTCCGTGTACACCATTCCCGGCTTCACGCGCGAGAGGAAGCAGATGGTGCAGAGGATGGCCAGCTTGCGGGCAGCGTCGTACCCCTGCACGTCGTTGGTGGGGTCGGGCTCGGCGTACCCCAGCTCCTGCGCCTCCCGCAGCGCCTCCTCGTAGCTCTTGCCGTACTGGCTCATCTGGGTGAGGATATAGTTGGTCGTCCCGTTGACGATGCCCATCACCTGCCGCATCGTGTTGGCCGCCAGGGCCTCCTTCAGCGGCCGGATGATGGGGATGCCGCCGCCCACCGACGCTTCGAAATAGATCTCGGCGTCGCCGATCTCGCCGGCGTCGTAGAGGTCCTTGTCGTAGTCCGCCATGACATCCTTATTCGCGGTCACGATGGTCTTGCCGCGTTTCAGCGACTCGACCAGGTAGGTCCGGGCCGGCTCGATGCCGCCCATCAGTTCCACCACGATGCGGATCGAGGGATCCTCCAGGATCTCGTTGATGTCCTCCGTCAGCGGGAGTCCCTCAAAACCGGGCCGCGGCTTGGAGGCGTCGCGCACCAGGACTTTGGCCAGCTCCAGATTGAGGCCGGTCTTCAGGTGCAGCATCTCGCGGCTCTCCCGCAGGAGCTTCACCACGCCGCTCCCGACGGTTCCGAGCCCCAGAATGGCGTACCGCATGGTCTGTTTCTCCAACCACAGCCCCTCCTTTACTGCATTACCTCAGTGAATTCGAGTTCAACGGTCGACCTCCTGCCCCGGCCGCGACATCCCATCCGAGGAGGCGCCCCCATGGATTACGCCGCGCTGTACGAGCACGCCCTGGACCACCTGCGGGCGACGGACCCCGACCCCGAGTCCCGGCTGCGGGAATGGCGGTCCGAACGGCCCGAGAACCGCACCGACCGCGACCTGCTGGCCGAGTACGGCTGGGTGGTCGTCTCCTGCGGCATGACCGCGCACGTGACCGGGAAGCTCTGGCCCCGGCTCACTGCGGCCTTCCGCAGCTGGGACCCCGCCGCAGTGGCCGCGTCCCCCCGGGACGTGCAGGTGGAGGCGCTCTCCATCCTGAAGCACCCCCGCAAGATCGGGGCGATCCTCGCCTTCGCCGACTCGCTCGACCGGAACCCCGGCCAGATGCGGCGGCTCGCCGCCCGCCCGGTCCCCGAGGTCCTCGCCTGGTTCCAGACCCTGCCCTGGGTGGGGCCGGTCAGCCGCTACCACCTGGCCCGCAACCTGGGGTGGGACGTGGTGGTGCAGAGCGGCCCCGTCGTCCGGCTGGCGGCCTACCTGGGCTGCACGCCCGAGGAACTGGTGCGGGAGACGGCGGCCCGGGTGGGCGAGCGGATCCGGGTGGTGGACCTGGTGCTCTGGAACTGGGCCCACCAGGTGGGCGACCGGCAGGCCAAGGAGGTCGCCTCGCTGATACGCTTGCTGTAGCCGCCTGCTCGCGGCGCCTGCCTGCAGCCGCTCTGCCGCCGGCACCCGCAGCCATCCGCCCTCCGTCGCCGGCATGTCACCCTGTTCCGCCGGATCTACGCCTGTGCGTCCCGGGCCAGGAACGCCTCGACCTCCGCCAGGTCCGAGACCCGCTCCGCATCCTCGGGGCAGGCGGCCTCCACCGCATCGGCCCAGTCGGTGCCCCGGTAGGAGAGGTCCAGGAGGGCGATGACCCCCCGGTCCTCGGCGGTGCGGATGAGCCGCCCGATGCCCTGCTTCAGCCGGATCACCATCTCGGGCAGGTCGACGGCCCGGAAGGGGTCCTGCCCGGCCGCCTTCGCCTGGGCCCGCCGCTCCCGGATGAGCGGGTCGTGCTCGGGGAAGGGCAGGTATGGGATGATGACGCACGAGAGCGCCTCCCCGCGCACGTCGACGCCCTCCCAGAAGCTGGCGCCGATCAGGACCGAGTCCACCTCAGCCCGGAACCGCTCAAGCTGCGCCCCCCGGTCGCCGTCGCCTTCGTAGATCAGCGGCCAGGGAAGGTCGTACGCCGCCAGGGCCTTCCGCCAGCGGCGCACCTCGGCCAGCGACCGCAGCAGGATCAGGGCTCGGCCCCCGGTGGCGTGTAGAACCCGCACCGTCTCGGCGACGACGCCGTCGGCGGCACCGGCGTCCGCACTGCCGCCGGCCGCATCACCGCCGCCGGTGTCGCCGTCACCGCCTGCGTGCGCGCCGATCTGCGCCGGCAGGTAGACCAGCGACTGCCGGCCCAGGTCGAAGGGCACGCCGACCCGGCTCTGCTCGAAGCGGCTGAGCCCCAGCACCCGGGCCTGGTAGTCCGGCTCCAGGGTGGCGGAGGAGAAGATCACCGGCGTGCCGGGCTTCAGGTGATCGCCGCCGAAAAGCGGCTTCGGATTGTGGGGCACCACCCACAGCTCGTCCCCCTCGCGCCAGACCACCGACTCAGGCCGGCGGAACAGGCGCAGTGCGGCCCGGATCTCGTCGAGGCGGTTCTGGTAGGCGTTCAGCTCGGTCTCGCCCGACTGCCCTTCGCTCATGGCCTCTTCGGTGACCAGTTCGGTCTGGAGCTGGTCCAGCGCCTGGTCGAGCCGGGAGGCGGCCTTCAGGAGCAGGTCCGTGCGCTCCACGTCGCACTTGCCCTCGCCGGGCCTGGTGTGCAGGTCGAGCCCCCGCATGAAGTTGTCCGTGGCGGCCAGGGCCGCCTCCAGCCGCCAGGCCAGCCGCTCGCGGGCATGCCACAGCTCCAGCCGCTCCAGGGTCCGCCTCAGCCGGCGCTGGCTCAGGGACCAGCCCTGCATGCGCTGCCACGTCTCGGGGAAGTAGTGCCCCTCGTCGAAGATCACCGCCGAGTAGCTGGGCAGGATCGGCAGCAGCCCGCCCTCCAGGAGGTCGTTGCGGGTGAGCAGGTCGTGCGCGAAGAGCCGGTGGTCGCAGACGACCAGGTCGGCCGCCTCCCGGTGCTGCCGGCGGGCGGCGACCATGAGGCAGTGGCCCCGCCTGGGGCAGGTGTCGCAGCTCAGCGACGGATCCCAGCTTACCAGCTCCCAGAGGTCGTCGGACACGCCGGGCACCTCGGAGCGGACCCCGGTAGCCGTGTGCCTGGCCCAGCGGATCAGGTCGGGCCAACCCTCGGGCTCCTCGCCGGGTTCGAAGTCGCTGGCCTCGACTTTCAGCTCACAGAGGTAGTCGGCGGGATTCCCGGCCACCCGCACGTCGATGTCCAGGTTCAGCACCCGGGAGAGCGTCTGGATATCGCCGTCCGGACCGGTGAGCTGCGCCTTCAGCACGCCGGAGGCGCTGGCCACCACCACCGGTCTGCCGTGCATGCGGGCGTGGCAGACGGCGGGCAGCAGGTAGGCGAAGGTCTTGCCGGTCCCCGGTCCGGCTTCCGCCAGCAAGGTGGATCCCTCGTTCAGGGCACGTGCAATGCGGAAGGCAGTGTAGATCTGCTCCTCCCGCACCTCGAAGCCGTGCTCGGGGAGCACGTCGTAGAACACCCGCCCCAGCCAGTCGTTCAACCCCTGCCGGTACGCGGTCTCGTTGTGTGCGGCAAACGGCAGCTTGGTCCAGCGGATCTCCAAACAGGACCCCTCCTGGCGGTGCTCTGATAGCCTCAAGCATACCCGAGAAGACAAGCATTGGAAAGGGGACGGGCCGGTGTGGGGTGCCCCCGGGCAGCTTTCGCCGAAAAGAGGTGCCCCCTGGAGCCGCAGAACGGCTCCAGGGGGGCATTTCGTTTCGTATGGCCGGAGGGAAGGCGCCCTGCGCCTCGCCGCAACGGCCTACAGCTTCTCGCTCACCGCCTTGGCCTGGGTGAACAGCAGAAGGTAGTCGTGCCCGCCGGTCTTGGAGTCGGTGCCGCTCATGTTGAAGCCACCGAAGGGGTGCACCCCCACCAGGGCGCCGGTGGACTTCCGATTGAGGTAGAGGTTGCCCACGAAGAAGTGGCGGCGGGCGTACTCCAGGTTGGCCCGGTTGCGGGAGTAGACCGACCCCGTCAGGCCGAACTCGGTGTCGTTGGCGATGCGGATGGCGTCCTCGAAGTCCCTGGCCTTCATGATGGCCAGAACCGGGCCGAAGATCTCCTCCTGGCCGATGCGGGCCCGCGAGTCGACGTCGGCGAAGATGGTCGGCTCGATGAAGTAGCCGCCGGTCTCGGCCGCCAGCGGGGACGGGCCGCCGCCCAGCACCAGCCGCCCCTCCGTCTTGCCGATCTCGATGTAGTTCAGGATCGACTTGAACGCGTTCTCGTCGGCCACAGGGCCCTGATGGACCTCCGGATTGCGCGGATCGCCCTGCAGCAGCTGCTGCGTCCGCTCCACGATGCGCTCGATCATCACATCGTAGACATCCTGGTGGATGATGGCCCGGGAGCAGGCGGAGCACTTCTGGCCCTGGAAGCCGTACGCCGAGGCCACGATGCCTGCCGCGGCCTCATCCAGATCGGCCTCCCGGTCGACCACGATGGCGTCCTTGCCGCCCATCTCGGCGACGACCCGCTTGATCCACTTCTGTCCGGGGGCAATCCGGCCCGCGACCTCGCTGATGTGCAGGCCAACCTCCTTGGAGCCGGTGAAGCTGATGAACCGGGTCTGCGGGTGGCCCACCAGGTAGTCGCCCACCGAGCCGCCGGGGCCGGGCAGGTAGTTGAGGACGCCGGGCGGCAGGCCGGCCTCCTCCATCACCTCGGCGAACAGCGCGGCCACCACCGGGGTGAGCGACGCCGGCTTCAGGATGACGGTGTTGCCGGCGACGATGGCCGACGAGGTCATGCCCACCATGATGGCGCAGGGGAAGTTCCAGGGCGGGATGATCAGCCCCACACCCAGCGGGATGTAGTACAGCTCGTTGTCCTCGCCGGGAATCCGAGTCAGCGGCTGCGGCTCGGACAGCCGGTACATCTCACGTGCGTAGTACTCGAGGAAGTCGATGGCCTCGGCGGTGTCGGCGTCGGCCTCCACCCAGCTCTTGCCGATCTCGACCACCATCGTCGCCGAGAACTCGTGCTTCCGGCGCCGCATGATGGACGCGGCCTTCAGCAGCACCCGCGCCCGGGCCTTGGGGCTCACCCGGCTCCAGGACTCGAAGGCTTCGAGGGCCGCGGCCATGGCCTTGTCCGCCAGGTCCTTGTCGGCCTTGGCCACCGACCCGATGACCTCCTTGGGATTGGCCGGATTCGTCGAGAGGATGCGGTCCCGGGTCATGATCCGCTCTCCGCCGATGATCAGGGGGTACTCCCGGCCGAAGCGGCTCTGCACCAGTTCCAGCGCCTGCCTGAAAGCGTCACGGTTCCGGGGAACGGAGAAGTCGGTCAGCGGCTCGTTCTGGAAGGGCACGACAGCCATGCGCTGCAACCTCCTTCGAGCGTTATTCACTCATGCATATTCCCTGGGAACGCCGGAGCTTCCTGCAAGAACAGCCTGCAACTTCGCCCCCGTCCGCACCCCGGCTACGGGAGCGTTCGGATCTGCCTGACGCGGATGATCCCCATGTAGACCGTCCAGGCCAGCGAAAGCAGGGCAGCCAGGGTGAGGGCCAGCGACGGTCCGAGATGATCGAACGCCATGCCCATCGGCCCCTGGCCCAGCGGCATCATCGCCAGGGCCGTGATGGTGTACGCCGACATCACCCGGCCGCGCATCTCGTCGCCCACGTTCGTCTGCAGCAGGGTGTTCAGGGTCGTCTGCCAGGTCATGTTCAGGCCGCCGACCAGCACCAGGAGCGCCATCGAGAGGTAGAGGTTGGACGTCCAGCTGAAGGCGATGAGCGCCGCCGGGAAGAGGATGCCGGCGCCCAGCAGCAGCTTCCCCTTCCACTGGATGTTCGTCGCCGAGGCGATGACCAGCATGAAAATGACGGTGCCCAGCGCCGGGGCGGCCTGCATGAGGCCGGCGGTGCCCACGTCGCCGTGCACCACGTCACGGGCGAAGACCGTGATGAACTGCTGGTAGGGCCGGGCGAAGAACGAGGTGACCGCGGCCATCGAGATGAGCGCCATGATCACCGGGTTGTGCCGGATGTAGGAGAGCCCAGCCGCGAGGTCCTGCAGCATCGTGGTCTTGCCGGTGCCGCCGGCATGGGGCGGGAAGTCCATGAGGGTGAGCGCGATGAACACGGCGACGAAGCTGATCGCGTTGATGAAGAAGCAGCCGGCGAAGCCGACGAGCGGCACCAGGACGCCGGTCAGCGACGGCCCGAACAGCGCGGCGCCGTTGAAGGCGATGGAGTTGAAGGAGATGGCGGCGTGGAGGTTCTTCCGGGAGACCAGGCTCGGCACCAGCGAATGGCGGGTCGGCTGGTCGAACGCCTGCGCACAGGCGGAGACGGCCGAGAGCAGCACCACGTGCCAGACCTGGATGTGGCCGAACTGGGTCAGAACGCCGAGAATCGCGGCGCTCAACATCTGCACCGTCTGGGTGGTGTAGAGGATGGGTCGCTTGGGGAACCGGTCGGCCACGGTGCCGCCGATCAGCGAGAGGAAGATAAGCGGGAACGCGCGCACAAAGCCCACCGTACCCAGCCAGGCGGCGCTGTTGGAGATGTCGTAGACCAGCCAGCCCTGGGCGACCGACTGGATCCAGGCCCCGGCGTTGGAGACGAGGAAGCCGAACCAATAGAGCATGTAGTTCCGCTGATGCAGGAGGGCAAGTATGCCGCGTTCTTCGCTCATGGCACCAACCTCCACGTAGGCCGCAACATTTACTTCAGCGCATTAAGTGTTTCCCGAAGACCTGCCCCGTTCCTGCCGACAGCAGAGGAGCCAGCCCTGCAAGAAAGGCTGGCCCTTGGGGTGAGAGGTCTTGGAAACAGAGGTCGACCAAAAGGACAGCAGGTGTGCCTCTGCACACCTGCCGTCGGTATGGTCGGGGTGACAGGATTTGAACCTGCGACCTCACGGTCCCGAACCGTGCGCTCTACCAAGCTGAGCCACACCCCGATTGAGTTGTGAGCAGTGAGAAGTGGGCAGTGAGAGGTTGCGGGTCGTGGGTTGCGAGCAGTGGGAAGTGGGCGGTACGAGGTTGTGGGTCGTGAGCAGTGAGCGGTGGAAGGATATGGGCAGTGGGTTGTGGGTGGTGCGAAGCAGTCGGCGGTAAGAAACTATGGGCGGGACAGGTTGTGAGCCGTGGGTTGTGAGCAGTGAGAAGCAAGCGGTGGGTCGTGGCACCGACCCTTTCTCACCTCTCACCGCTCACAGCTCACTTCTCCGTTGGTCGGGCTGACAGGATTTGAACCTGCGACCTCTTCCACCCCAAGGAAGCGCGCTACCAAGCTGCGCCACAGCCCGAAAAGGTGGTGGAGCTAAGGGGATTCGAACCCCTGACCTCTTGAATGCCATTCAAGCGCTCTCCCAACTGAGCTATAGCCCCATATGGGCAGACCGACCGGGGTCGAACCGGCGACCTCCAGAGCCACAATCTGGCGCTCTAGCCAACTGAGCTACGGTCTGCATGTCTGTGGCAGGGGCAGTAGGACTCGAACCCACAACCTACGGTTTTGGAGACCGTTGCTCTACCAATTGAGCTATGCCCCTAA
>Ga0134099_1001305_pt1 | contig 24408 bp, 18 predicted proteins | sample 10_taG_2_FD_105482 | JGI IMG/M metagenome (GOLD analysis project Ga0134099, IMG submission 105482) | Switchgrass degrading microbial communities from high solid loading bioreactors in New Hampshire, USA - 10_41_5_180_A2 metaG | ecosystem: Engineered > Bioreactor > Semi-continuous > Anaerobic >...
ACAGGAAGAAGTTGATTCTGCCCTTGAAGATTTGATTGCTGCAATAGAGGGACTTAAAGTTAAAGTTAATAAAACTGAGCTTGAAGCAAAGATCGCTGAAGCAGAGAAACTGGAAAAAGATAAATATACGGAAGAAACCTGGGCAGTACTTGAAACTGCACTAAGTAAGGCAGTTAGCGTTATGGAGAATGTTGATGCTTCACAGGAAGAAATTGATTCCGTGCTTGAAGAATTGAAAGCTGCAATAGAGGGACTTAAAGTTAAAGTTAATAAAACTGAGCTTAAAGCAAAGATCGCTGAAGCAGAGAAACTGAAAAAAGAGAAATACACGAAAGAATCCTGGGCAGTACTTGAAGCTGCATTAAGTAATGCAGTTAGTGTTATGGAAAATGTTGATGCGTCACAGGAAGAAGTTGAATCTGCCCTTGAAGAATTGAATGCAGCAATAAAGGGACTTAAAGTTAGAACTAGTCCAGTTACGCCGATTGTAATTCCGCCTGTTGAAACTCCTGCTGAAGAAGAACCGGTAATAGTGCCTGAAGCAACCGTAATAAGCAATGCAACTTCGGTAATAAGTACAACAACCGTTGAAGCAGAAAGTGATGAGAGCGGAAAAGCAACTGCAAATGTGACAGAAGAGCAGCTATCAGATGCTATAAACAAGGCTGTGGCAGAAGCGGCTAAGACAAAAGAAGAAAAAGCTGCAATCGTAGAAATAGAAGTAAGTGATGCAGCAGGTGCAGATTCAATAGAAATAACCATCCCGGCAGCATCAATTAAAGAAATGAAAGATAACGGCATTAATGCAATAACCCTGACCACACCGTTTGCTTCAATCACTTTTGATGACGAAGCACTTGCTGAATTTTTGAAAGAAGCTAAGGATAATGATGTTAAGATAACTATTGATAAAGTTGATGTATCTGAGCTGCCGGAAGAAGTAAGAAAAGTTGTCGGAAACAGACCGGTATATAGCTTTAGTGTAAAAGCTGATAATAGGACAATATCAGAGTTTGGAGACGGTAAGGCAACGGTAGTAATACCATATACGCTGAAGCCGGGCGAAGATAAAAATGCAATTGTTATTTACTACATTAATGAAGAAGGTAAAGTAGAAATTGTTACTAATGGTTCATATGATACTAAGTCCGGAAATATAAGCTTTGAGACTGACCATTTCTCACGGTATGCAGTAGGCTATAACAAAGTTGTGTTTAATGATGTGGCAGCCAATGCATGGTATTATGATGCAGTTAGTTTTGTGGCAGCAAGAGGAATAACCTTAGGTACAGGCAATAACAATTTCAGCCCGAATGATAAGCTCACACGCGGACAGTTCCTGGTTATGCTGATGAGAGCTTATGGTATCAAACCTGATGAAAATACAACGGATAACTTCTCTGACGCAGGGAACACCTATTATACAGGTTACCTGGCAGCAGCAAAGAGACTCGGTATTTCGGCAGGAATCGGCAACAATATGTTTGGTCCTGAAAAACAGATTACAAGACAGGAAATGTTCACATTATTGTATAATGCCTTAAAGCTGATAGATGAATTGTCCGCCAATGATACAGGTAAAGATTTATCAACATTTGCTGATGCAGGAGATATTGCATCATGGGCAAAGGAAGCTATGGCAGCGTTTGTAAAAGCAGGAATTATTACAGGCAACAATAATATGCTTACACCTGCCGGAACAGCAAACAGGGCAGAAATGGCACAGATTTTGTACAAATTGCTATCTAAATAGAAGTAATGCTTACTGGAGTGTTTACTGGAATGCTTACTTGAATACTTACCGCAATGCTTACTGGAATACTTACTGAAATGCCTACTGAAGCATCTCAATTGAATGTGTTGTTCAATATTCAGCGGACAAATAACCAGTAGGCAAATAATCCGTAGACAAATGATAAGCAGACAAATAAACAGTAGGTAAAAGAGGCGGACAGGTGGTTGGTTTAAAACCAATCCGACTGTCTGCCTTTTACTTATGGATTTAGCCTGTCGAGCATGAAGTGAATTTTCCTAAAGCATGAAGTGAGTTTACCGAAAGAGAAAAGAGCCATGCAAAACGATAAACCACCGATATGCTGGTGCGCGACGGGAGTTATGCTAAAAAGTTACCTTTTCGATAAAATAGAGACGTTTAAACAACTAAATTTATTTGTTGTGCAAGATAATGAGTAGCATTAAGGAAAGGTTATTTTATGCCAGATCCATGTACACATGTTTTGCTTCTATGTATAAATACACGAGGTATCGAAGAATACACGAGTTTTAATTAGATATAAAATAAAGTATAGATATAAAATGAAAGCCTGTAGATGTTATGAACTGATCCTCCTAATGCCAAGCAGTTTTGTTATTTCAACTGTCTGCCATAAGGGAAGCGGAGCATATCATACATCCACAAGGCTTTTATTTTATAATTAATGGCTTTTATTTTTATATGTCAGAGAATTTTTCAGTACCTGTGTAAATTCTCAAAATGTCATTACTCAGCTTTTTCACCTATTGAGAGTAATAGGTTTAAAATGATTCCAAAAACAGCAGCAGTTGCAATTGCAGGGAATTCAGCTCCGAACATAGGGATCATTCCATTAGAAAAACCAAAGCTGCCACCGAGACCGATAATTAAGATAACGGCTATAACAGCTAAATTCTTGGACTTAAACATATCTACTTTCTTGTCCATCATGATAGTGATACCCTGAGCCCCTATAACGCCAAACAGGTAAATGGAAAGCCCACCTATTACAGCTGTTGGAATAGAATAAACTACGTTAATTAACGGTGTAAAGCATGAAATGATCATTGTTATTATAGAAGCTGCGATTAATACAGAAACTGAGAATATTTTAGAAATAGCCATAGCACTGATGTTTTCACCATAGTTTGTTCCTGCGGGTCCGCCTATCAATCCCGATACAATATCACCTATGCCGTCACCGATTAAATTAAGTCCCAATTTACCTTCAATATCGTACTTTTTAGGAGAATTCTTTTTCCTTGCAAGATCATTTACATATATATCAAGTTGATATATATGAGCAGTGGATTCCGGAATAGTCGCAATTGCTATTGGCATTATAGCAATAACCGCCGCTAAAGAAGGCTTGGGCAGTGTAAATACCGGCAAACTGAAAATTTTTTGTGATTGCACTGCATCAAAGGTTATAAATGGTATTCCGGTAATTGCACCTATAATTGCAGCAGAAACATACCCTGTAAGAAGACCAAAAAGAATAGGCAGCTGACTTAGCTTACCCTTCAGGTATACAGAATAGAGTATTGTTGAAATAAGTGTAATAAGAGCGATAATCCACGCCATGTTTTCGGCTAATCCCTGCTGAGGTGTATTCTTTACCGATTCCGGATATGCACAAGCATTTGCCAATGCATTAGCGGCCAATGACAATCCTATTATAATGGAAATACTACCGGTAACGGTTGGCGGAAGAACTTTATCAATTGTTGCTTTACCACTGCGTTTAACGATCAATCCAGCAACGATGGAAACAAGACCGGACATCACAATACCAAATTGAGCAATTGAGATTTTCTCATTGAGAGTATAACCGGCAAATGCTTCAGCACCCATTATAGAGGAAATTGCGGCTATATAGGAAAAACTGGAACCATAATATAAAGGAATCTTTCTGCCAGTTACCAAGATAAAACAAAGGGTTGCCAATCCACTTGCAAAAATAGTTGTTGATACGTGAAAACCGGTAATCAATGCAACCAGAACAGTTGCGGGAAACATAACTACAATCTGCTGAAGAGCAAATGGAATAAGTTCGAGCAATGACGGATTTTCATCAGGTAAATAGCCGACAGGCTGATTTTTTGTCGACATAGTTTTCTCACCTCCTACAATCTTTAATATTTAATCATAGAGACAATCTTTTGTAAAGATATTTTTGAAATAATTTGTTGCAAAAGCTGCATTTATTAGGGTACAAACTTCTTGCAATATTCAAATTATATGGTAATATAATTAGTATGTAATGTTGTACAATTCGGTAAAAATTTTCTTTACTTCGCGAAGGGGTTGGATACTATTGAGTTTCGGAATGGATATAGGCATCGATTTAGGTACTGCGTCGGTACTTGTATATATAAAAGGGAAAGGCATAGTACTGAGAGAACCTTCGGTCGTTGCAATAGACAGAAATTCGAATAAGCTTCTTGCAGTGGGAGAAGAAGCAAGGCGTATGCTGGGCAGGACGCCTGGGAATATAGTTGCTATCAGGCCTTTAAAAGACGGTGTTATATCCGATTATGATATAACTGAAAGGATGCTGAAGTACTTTTTAAATAAGGTTTACGGCAGTAGGCCTTTTAAATTTTTTAAGCCGAGAATAATGGTTTGTGTGCCCAGTGGAGTAACTGAAGTAGAGCGGCGTGCAGTAGTAGATGCGGCTGTTCAGGCGGGCGCGCGGGCCACCTACCTCATAGAGGAACCCATTGCTGCTGCCATTGGTGCAGGTATAGATATTTCCAAGGCATGTGGCAGCATGGTTGTTGACATTGGAGGGGGAACTACCGATATAGCTGTAATATCCCTGGGAGGCATTGTTGTAAGCAATTCAATAAAAATAGCAGGGGACAAGTTTGATGAAGCAATTATTAGATATATGCGCAAAAAGCATAACATAATGATTGGCGAGAGAACTGCCGAGAAGTTAAAGATAAATATTGGAACTGTGTATCCAAGGGTTCAGGAAGTTACGATGGATATAAGGGGGAGGAATCTGGTAACAGGCCTTCCGATGACCATTACCGTATCCTCATCAGAAATGATGGAAGCACTTGAAGAACCTGTATCCAGTATAGTGGAGGCTGTCCACTCTGTTCTTGAAAAAACGCCTCCTGAGCTTGCTGCAGATATTGGCGACAGAGGAATTGTAATGACAGGAGGAGGAAGTCTTATTTATGGGCTGGACAAGCTGCTTCAGGAAAGGACCGGCATAAATGTAATAATAGCGGACGATGCAATATCGTGTGTTGCCATAGGAACAGGTCAGGCGCTTGAGAATATTGAATTTCTCGAAAGAAGCAGCAAGCAGGAGTTTAAAAAGAGATAGAGTGCAATAAATGATGTAATAAATATTGAGAAAGAATGTAATAAGTATCGAAAAATATTTAAAATAATATTTCATAAATATATATTTTTATAAGGCAAATAGTATATAGAATTAATATTTAATGTCAATATTTAAAATAAAATAGGGGTATCTGATACCTCTATTTTTGTGTTAATTAATTCTGCATTTATGCCGATAAAAATTTAAAATGCGTTGAAAATGATGTCTGTATAAATGATATATAGCGATTAAATATACTGAAGGAGACAGCAGTATGATAAGAGGTTTATATACTTCAGCATGGAGCATGAAGGCTAACACCAAGAAAATGGATGTCATATCCAATAACCTTGCGAACGTAAACACAACAGCATTTAAGAAAGATACTGTCGTATTAGAAAGCTTTCCGGATGTTCTCGCTGTACGTGTAAATGACACCAGAAGCAGACTCAATCCCTCCGGAAGAGTTGGTACACTGGAATTGGGCAGTGACGTTGGAGAGGTATTCACTTATTTCAATCAAGGTCAGCTTGTTAAGACAGATAATTATTTTGACCTCGCAATAAACAATTCCAGTACAGGGTTCTTTACGGTAGAATTTATAGGCGAAAATGGTGAAGCAAGAGAACTCTATACGAGGGACGGAGCGTTTACTACGGATCAGGAAGGATATCTTACAACCAAGGAAGGCTATAGAGTATTGGGTGTGAACGGACCTATAATGATTGGCAGCGGGGAATTTACTGTTGAGGAAGACGGAACCATCATGAAGAATAATGAAGTTGTAGGCCAGCTGCTTATAAGAGATTTTACCGACACGACGACTTTGAGAAAGTACGGCAACAACCTTCTGGAAAGAACGGATGAGACCCAGGAAAGAGCATTTGAAGGCACAATAGTACAGGGATATTTGGAACAGTCAAATGTAAATATAATAAAAGAAATGGTTGATATGATTACTGTAATACGTTCATATGAAGCAAACCAGAAAATGATCCAGGCTCATGACAACACTCTGGGAAGAGCTGTAAATGATGTAGGAAAGGTAAGATAACATAAGATAAAGGGAGGTTTTACATTATGATGAAGGCACTTTGGACCGCAAGTTCAGGTATGACGGCTCAGCAGTTTAATGTAGATGTTATTTCGAATAATCTGGCAAATGTAAATACTACTGCATTTAAAAAAGATAGGGTGGAATTTAAGGATTTACTTTATGAAACTCTTCAGCGCGCAAGGGTTCTGGAAGACGGTGGCAGACCTGTAAACCTCCAGGTAGGAAGCGGTACGACGGTTAGTGCAACGGTTAAAGATTTTGAGACGGGTAATTTTGAAAGGACTGATAATCCCCTTGACTTTGCAATTGACGGAGATGCCTTTTTTATGGTACGTGGTCCGAGAGGGGAGACCTTATATACAAGGGATGGCAGCTTTAAAGTAAGTATTACTGATGAAGGAAAGAAAATCACCACTTCAGATGGGTATCCTGTACTTGATAGCAATGGCGAAGATATAATAATTGACGGTATAGACATATCAAAGCTGAATGTATCTGAAACAGGTGAGTTGAGTTATATAGATGAAGACGGGGTAACTATTTTGCTGGGGCAGAGGATAAGCCTCGCAAGATTTGATAATAGAAATGGGCTTGAAAGCATAGGTAAAAACTTCTTCGTTACCACTCCCGCCTCCGGTGAACCATTGATTGAAGAGGAAGAAGGTACAGAAAGCATTATTTATCAAGGATTTTTGGAATCCTCAAATGTCAAGGTCGTTGAAGAGATGGTAAAACTGATTACTGCCCAGAGGGCATACGAAATAAATTCAAAGGCCATACAGACAGCAGATGAAATGCTTGGAACTGCTAATAATTTAAGGAGATAGTGTGGCTGCTAGTCCGGAGGTATGGATATGGAGATAGGCAGAATTAGTCAGGGATTAATTGGTAAAACAATAAATTCCGTAGAAAGTGTTAAAGGCAGTGTTGAACAGGATAGTTTTGAGAAGAAGCTGCAGAATGCTATTGACAATAATAATGAAGAACAGCTTAAGGCGGCCTGTAAAGAGTTTGAAGGTATAATGCTCAGTATGATATATAAGCAAATGAAGAATGCTATACCCAAATCTGATCTTATACCCTCGGACGCTGGTAGAGATATTTTTGAATCAATGCTGGATGAAGCGCTGATGGAGGAAGCTTCAAACGGAAGAGGAGTCGGATTGGCAGACGTGCTGTATAAGCAGTTGAGCAGGAATTTGTCCGTTCAACAGCCTGGAAGCAATGAAGACAGAAATTCCGAGGGCGCGGCAGAGAATATGCCTGTTGAAGGAGAAAGTTCGAGTGAATGATAGAAAAGCAAGGAATAGAAAAATATATATCGGAGTAATTTTTATATCCCTGGTACTTTTGTATGCAGGGGTTTTTTTATTTCGAAAGCCTGACTATAGTTCAGAGACCGCAAATATTTCATATGACAGTTCAGAACAGGTGGAAGATGCGGCAAAAAACTATAACAATAATCCTAATCAGAACCCAATAGAATACAAGCATATAAGAACTGAGATTAATGGATATAAGCAGGAGATTCATATCCTTGAGGTTGATTTAAGTGATGACAGGGCAGATGTAATGCCGGTACTTTCATTTGACAAGGTATATGGTTTTGACCTGCTCAGCAACATGGCCCGCGAACACAATGCTTATGCTGCCGTAAATGCAGGCTTTTTCCATAAATACGGCCAGCCTTCCGGAATGGTGGTCTTGGGAGGGAAAATGTACACCGGTTCAACCGGTAGATACCCTGTCCTGCTGATCTCTGACGGAAGGGCATACCTAAAGGAAATACAAACGGAGTACTTTATAGAATACAACAACAGCCGGTTTTATATAGACAATATAAACCAACCGGCAAAGAACGGTGAAAAAGTGCTTTATACGCCGGAATACGGCAGCTCAAACAGGCTGGATATAAATAATCTTACTGCGGTTATACAAAAGGGAAGGGTCAAGGAGATTTCCCGAATGTCCGGCGAGTGCAGTATACCTGATGATGGAATGTTGTTGTCAGCAGTTCTTCCTGCGGGCGGGGATGAGAGTGTTTTTCCGTTCAAAGTTGGCGATGAAGTGAATTTCAGGTATCTGCCGTATCTTGGCCCAAATGCGCATGCCTATGAGTGTGGCAGTTGGATTGTCAAAGACGGTGAGATTGTAATCGGAGAAACGGATGAATGGGTGGGTGTAATGACAAACAGAGATCCAAGGACCGCTGTTGGGGTTATGGACGATGGGGCTGTAGTATTTATAGTTGTAGACGGAAGGCAGCCTGGATTTAGTGCAGGTCTCAAAGGAAAAGAGCTGGGAGAGTTCATCCTTGGCTATGGGATAAAGAATGCAGCTATGCTTGATGGCGGCGCATCCAGTGAAATGATATTAAACGGTAAAATAGTCAACAGGCCTTCATTTAATGGCCAGGAGCGTCCTATTGCAGGGGCGTTTATTATAACATATCGGAACAATGCAGCAGAAGAGGCAGGGCAGGAGTAATGAGTGAGACAGGGGACGGTTCTCTGTCTTAGTAGATTGACCTATTATGCAGGTTTATTGCAATAATGATAATAATGATATTTAAATAATTATATTTATAGAATAACTTTTTTTATCAGGTATTTTATTTCTTGCGACAGTTTTCCTGCGACAGTGGAAATGCAACAGAAAGGCGGTTTCCAACTGTCGCATTTTTTTGATTATTTTTTGATCCACAATACTCTTGTCTTTATTTCTTTTGCAATCACGGTTCAGAGGGTTAATTAATATACTGTTTATATAAGCATTAGGTGAGGCGGTTAATATGGGCTACATAGTTGAATTAAGAAACATTGGAATGATATATCATTCACTGAATGGAGAAATTAATGCACTTGAAAATATAAATCTTTCTGTAGAAGAAGGTGAATTTGTAAGCATAGTAGGCCCAAGCGGCTGTGGCAAATCAACATTGCTCTCTCTGATTTCAGGCTTGCTGAAACCGACATTTGGAAGTGTATTAATAAATGGAAAAGAAGTTAACGGAACTTCCAATGAAGTAGGCTATATGCTTCAAAAGGATCATCTTTTTGACTGGAGAACGATTTATGAAAATGTAATACTTGGTCTTGAAATAACCGGAATATTAAATTCCAGGACAAAGGAAAAAGTACTAAAACTGCTGGATACATATGGCCTTTATGAATTTAAAGACAAATATCCCGGCCAGTTATCAGGGGGAATGAGGCAGAGGGCCGCTCTGATAAGAACTCTTGCCACAGATCCAAAAATACTTCTGTTGGATGAAGCATTCTCAGCTCTTGATTACCAGACAAGGCTGGCAGTTAATGAAGACATATACTCAATTATAAAAAAGGAAAATAAAACTGCCATACTGGTTACTCATGACATAGCAGAGAGTATAAGTATGGCTGACAGGGTTGTTGTGCTTACCAAGAGACCCGGGACCATAAAGAATATTCATGAAATAAAGCTTACCTGCCAGAAAAGAACACCTCTTTGCTCAAGAGAGGCTCCGGAATTCAGGCATTATTTTAATCAGATATGGAAGGAGCTGGATGTACATGTTTAAGATAAACCAGAAAAAAGTTAATGATAAACAGGCAATGTTACAAGATATATCACCTGAGCATAGGGAATTCCTCAGAAAAGTCAGGTTGAGAAAGACAATCATACTTTTCACGCAGCTGTTAATATTGGTTTTATTCTTTGTAACATGGGAAGTAGCCGGAGATTTGAAGTTGATTGACTCGTTTATTACAAGTCAGCCGTCGAGAATGGTAAAAACACTTATAAATCTCTATAATGAAGGAACTCTTTTTTATCATATAGGCATAACATGCCTCGAAACAGTTATAGGCTTTACCATAGGAACAGTTTTCGGAGTAATAATTTCAATTATATTATGGTGGTCCAGTTTTCTTGCCAAGGTTATAGAGCCGTACCTGGTTGTATTGAACAGTTTGCCTAAAATTGCATTGGGCCCGGTATTTATTGTTTGGATCGGGGCAGGACCGGCTTCAATTATAGTAATGGCATTGACGGTGTCACTTGTTGTCACCATCCTTGAGGTACTGAATGGATTCCTGTCTGTGGACCAGGAGAAGATCAAACTTGTAAAGACTTTTGGGGCAAACAAATTTCAGATACTGACTAAGGTGGTGCTTCCAGCGTCATTTCCTACTATGATCAGCTCTCTTAAGATAAATGTAGGGCTTTCATGGGTGGGAGTAATAGTAGGAGAATTTCTGGTCTCAAAAGGTGGTCTTGGATATCTTATCGTATATGGCGGGCAGGTGTTCCAGCTTGATCTTGTAATGGCCAGTGTTCTGGTGCTTGCAGTGGCAGCGGCTCTTATGTACCAGGGTGTTGTCTATCTGGAAAAACTTCTAGTCAGGGATAATAGCCAAAAATAAATTAACAAAACAAATTAAATCATAGAGGAGGATATTTATATGAAAAAGCTTGCTTTAGTAATTGCAGTATTACTCATACCACTTATAATGCTTACCGGATGCAGCAAAAAGGAGGATATCAAGATAAGGCTTAGTGAGGTCACTCATTCAGTCTTTTACGCTCCCCAGTATGTTGCTTTAAATCAGGGCTTTTTCAAGGATGAGGGCCTGGAGATTGAGTTGAGCAACGGGCAGGGAGCAGACAAGGTAATGACTGCTGTTATTTCCGGCCAGGTTGACATCGGCTTTGCAGGCCCTGAGGCTGCAATTTATGTCTATAACGAAGGAAAGGAAGACCATGCCGTAGTATTTGCACAGCTTACAAAACGCGATGGTTCATTCCTTGTGAGCAGGCAGCCGGAGCCTGATTTCAAATGGGAAAATGTCAGGGACAAGACAATAATTGGAGGAAGAAAAGGCGGAGTACCTGAAATGACCCTTGAATATGTACTGAAGAAAAACGGCCTGATGCCCGGTGAGGATGTAACGGTAGACACCAGCATCCAATTTGCCTTGATGGCAGGAGCTTTCACCGGTGGACATGGTGACTATGTCACACTATTTGAACCTACAGCCTCGCTTCTGGAAAAAGAGGGCAAGGGTTATGTGGTAGCTTACATCGGACAGGAAAGTGGAGAAATACCCTATACAGCCTATTTTGCAAAGAAGAGCTACATAGAAAAGCACCCTGATATTATACAAAAATTTACAAATGCAATTTACCGCGGACAGCTCTGGGTGGAAAAACACAGTGCAGAAGAACTGGCAGAGGTACTGAAGCCGTCTTTCCCGGATACTGATGATGATATTCTTGTTTCACTTTCAAAGCGCTATAAAGAAGGAGATGCATGGAACAAGGATCCAATACTTAAGAAAGAATCATTGGATTTATTGCAGGAAGTTATGAAAATGGCAGGAGAATTAAAACAGGAAGCACCTTATGATAAGATTGTTAATACAGAATTTGCTGAGAAAGCTATTAAGAATATAAAGAAGTAGAAAAATTAAACATAATATTGAAAAATAAACAAAAAACTGAAATTAACTTGTTGTGCTAGCATTTCGATAGCAGGCGTTTTGTGCTCAAGAGCTAATAAGCTCGTTACGGGCAAAATCAATTCGCTTGTGTTAAAGGATACTTCCTTTAACACGGGGAGTGCAGAGGGGATTCCAAAGCTCTCCACAATACTGTCTCATTACCTGGCACAATAAGTATAATTAATATAGAAAATAAATAAAACAAGACAACATCGGCAGTACTTTAAAACAAGGGGATGGATCTTTCGTCTGAGAAGCCAGACAGAAGAACCGTCCCTTTTGTCTTTGTTGACGGGTCATTTTACTGAGTCTCTTACAATGATTTCTGTATGAATATATAGCTTTTGTGCCGGTTCATCGGGATTTTCAATTCTTGACATTAATTGATCGAAAGCTTTTTCTGCAAATTCTTTTTTATTAATGTCCACAGTTGTCAACGGCGGATTGCATGATTTGCTTATTTCCGTGTTGTCAAAACTGATTACGGAAATATCATCTGGTACGTGATATCCACTAAGCTGCAGCTTTTGCGTCAAGAAATATGCAGCTAAATCACATTTGCATACAAAGGCAGTAGATACGTCCGATGGCAGCTCGAAGTCAATATAATTAGGTCCATTTTCTGAATCTTTGTTTATGATATTCCACTTTTGATTAAGGGGAATATTGTTATAACTGAGAGCTTTTTTGGGAGCCATAATATCTGTCTAAGTAATTTGAACGGTTCAGATTACCAAAAAAGCCGGTTTTCTTATGATTTCTTTCAATCAAATACGTAGTTAATGCATAACTTATTGAAAAATTATCAGCAAGAACACTGTCAACTTTCATATTAGGCTTATAAAAGTCTATTGAAATCAATGGAATATTCAGATCTTTTAAAGCATAAAGATAGGCCAGGCTTATTTTTCCTCCAATGAAAATTCCATCAATATTTTCTTTATTTAATTACTGCGGTATTGAAAGATTTGCCTCTTCGGTTGAACTAATCACAAAAAGAGATAAATCCTTATTTTTTTCAAGGCATTTCTTACTTAAATAATAATATATTTGAGTATAAAAACTTTCATTTTCAAAGAAAAAGCTTTTTGAAACAAGGTAGGCAAACCGCTCAGATCTTGATATAACACTTTTTCCTTGATTGTAATATCCTAATTCATGGGCTGTCTCAATTATCTTTTTTTTAAAGTTCCTCACTAACTCCGGGTTGATTATTTAAGGCTTTGACACAGTTTTTAGCTCCTTCAAAGGATGGTTGGGATTGTGGGCGTTATGGCGGTGGAGTGCATAACGGTTCCATTATTAAAAAGGACGGAAGGTTTTATTATATATATAGAGGAGAAATGGATTACCCGCTCACAGCCCGTTATTCAGAAAAGGTAAAAACTAAAAATATAGTTTTGAGGACGTTAATGTTGTAAAATACAAAGATTTATACTATCTGTTTTGTAACAGATGGGATTGGAGAAATGCCACTAATCCCGGAGAATCAGGCGTGTACAAGGCTGTTTCTGAGGATTTGCTGCATTGGGAAGAAAAGGGGCTTGTTTTTCCTGAAGCAAAAGTCATTCACCGAAACCCTTGTGTAGTTCAGAATCCTGATAATGAAGCAGTTTTAATTAACGGAAAATTTGTTATGTACTTAAATAATGGGTTAGTAGCCTATTCCAATGATCTCCTGAATTGGCAGTCTAAGAAAGTAAAGAATTTATGGCCTGGAGGAGAAGGCTGTTTTGCACTAACTGATTATTCAGAGAAACACAGTGATAAAATTTTACTTTTTACAGGAGGTCATCATACAGGCCATTTTTATGCAATAGGTGAAGTGCTCTTTAAGAAGGATAATGTGGAAGAAGCCATTGATTGGATGCCTCGGCCGGTAATTTATGCAGAACCAGTGTATCCCTATTAAGATGGATTGAGCTCCGAAGAGCCCCATATACCGGTTTCATACTGGAAAGATACGGTGTTCTTTACAGTAATGACAAGGCATAATGGAAAATTGATGTTGTATTATGGAGGTAGTGAGTATTATACCTGCTTAGCCATCTCGGAGTGATGACGGAAATGATAGAATCAGAGTATATAGGAAGGGCTATTTTGTGTGACATCTGAACAGATTGTCTTTTTTTTCTTATCCTTGCAAAAAAATCTTTCTATAAAGATGTGACGAGCTATCAATAATATGTTATAATATTTCACAACAGTGGTATAAATTAAACAATAGTAAATAAGGTGGGGATAGAATGAAGACTAAAGCGGTAAGACTATACGGCAAAAATGATTTAAGGCTTGATGAATTTGAGCTGCCTCCGATTAAAGAAGATGAAATTCTTGCGCAGATAATATCAGATAGTATCTGTATGTCATCTTATAAAGCATCTATTCAGGGTGCAGACCATAAAAGAGTTCCTAAGGATGTAGATAAAAACCCAATTATTATAGGTCATGAGTTTTGCGGAGTGATACTTGAAGTAGGTAAAAAATGGCAGCATAAATTTAAGCCGGGAGACAAATTTGCAATCCAGCCTGCAATAAATGATCCACTTAATCCATATTTTGCACCTGGTTATTCATTCCAGTATATAGGCGGTAGCGCAACTCATATTATTATTCCAAATATAGTTATGGAAAGAAATTGCCTGTTAAATTATAACAGCGATGTATTTTTCTATGGTTCATTAGCAGAGCCAATGTCCTGTATAGTCGGCGGTTTCCATGCCAACTATCATACTACAGGTGGAAGCTATGAACATCACATGGATATTAAGGAAGGCGGAAACATGGCTATCCTTGCAGGCGTAGGTCCTATGGGACTTGGAGCCATAGACTATGCTATCCATCGTGAAAGAAGACCTAAGCTTCTCGTTGTAACTGATATAGACCAGGCAAGACTTGACAGAGCAAGCTCCATATATACTGTTGAGGAAGCAGCAAAAAATGGAGTTAAGCTGGTATATGTGAATACGGCAAATTGCGAAAATGTTCCTGAATATTTGATTTCTCTCACTGACGGCAAAGGTTTTGATGACGTATTTGTATATGCTCCTGTAAAGCCTGTAGTTGAACAGGGCAATAAGATACTTGGCAGAGACGGATGCCTGAATTTCTTTGCTGGTCCGACCAATCCGGCATTCTCGGCTGAAGTTAATTTTTATGATGTGCATTATAATTCAACACATATTGTTGGAACCAGCGGCGGAAACACAGACGACATGATTGAATCTCTGCAGATGATGGAGAAAGGAATTATTAATCCTACTGCAATGATTACACATGTTGGCGGACTGAATAGCGTAATTGAAACAACTTTGAATCTGCCAAAGATTCCAGGAGGCAAAAAGCTTATATACACTAATATAGAGATGGAATTGACAGCTATAGCAGATTTTAGGGAAAAAGGAAAAGACAACGAGTTATTTGCAAAGCTTGCCGATATAGTTGATAAAACTAACGGATTGTGGTCAGCAGAGGCAGAAAAATACCTGCTGGAAAATGCAAAATCAATATAATTGAATTACCATGCAAGAATTTTTTGACAACCGTTGTTTTGAATAATTATGTTTATTACTTGGCATAATAAATATTAAGTTAATTGGTGTTTGAGAGTTTTAATAAAAGTAGCTCATACTGTTGCATAAATATATTGTTTATGTGATGTATGGGCTATTTATATGTTGACATATAACATTGCAATTGATAAAATTGAACTAAAGAGTGAAATAATTTAACATATAAGAATACAAATAGCTTAAGGGGGGTAAGTATGGCTACACCAGTAATCATGCCCCGTCAGGGACAATCTGTAGAAACTTGTATTATTTCGAAATGGCACAAAAAGAAAGGCGACACTGTTAAAGTTGGAGATGTTCTGTTCACATATGAAACAGATAAATCAACCTTTGATGAAGAAGCTCAAGTTGAAGGAACACTTCTTGAGATATTCTTTGATGAAGACGATGACGTGCCTGTATTGACCACTGTGTGTGTCATCGGAAACGAAGGGGAAAATATTGACGAGTTCAGGCCGGATGGCCAAAAGGCACCTGCAGAGGCAGCAAGCGGGCAGGCTGAAGTTAAGACTGAAACAGCAGATGCTCCTGCACAGGCAGATGCAGTTGATGCATTACCAACTGCTGAAAGTGCAGTAAATGCCGGAGGAAAGGTAAAAATATCTCCACGTGCAAGAAATCTTGCCGAAAAGACAGGAGTTGACTATCTGCGTGTACAACCGACAGGACCTAACGGGAGAATAATTGAACGTGATATCATTGAAGCGAGAGAAAAGGGTCTGCTCGTTACACCGTCTGCTCGTGACGAATATATGAAATCCGGTTTGGGTGCAGTATCCGGAACAGGTCTGGGTGGAAGGATTACCACTGGCGATCTTGCTGCAGCAAGTACTGCAGGAACTGCAGAAGCTGCTCCGGCAATGGTTTCAGCTGCGGCACCACAGGAAGATTTTGTAGACGTAAAACTCACAAATATAAGAAAAGTAATAGCAAAGTCCATGCATCAATCACTTTCAACTACTGCACAGCTTACTATGAATATTACGTTTGATGCTACGGATATTCTTGCATACAGGAAGAAAATTAAGGAATCAATGGAAACTCTCGGCCTTGAAAATATAACTCTGAATGACATTATTCTTTATGCTGTTTCAAGGACTATTTTAGCTCACAAGGATCTTAACGCACATTTCCTGGATGATAAAATGCGTGTATTCAACAATGTACACCTGGGAATAGCTGTTGATACCGAGAGGGGACTCATGGTACCGACTTTGTTCAACGCTAATAAGAAATCCCTGAATGAAATATCCAGAGAAGCTAAATCACTTATCAGTGCATGCCAACAGGGTACAATCAGTCCTGATTTGCTCAAAGGGGCAAGCTTTACAATTACAAATCTTGGCTCATATGGTATAGAATCATTTACACCGGTTATAAATCCTCCGCAGACAGGTATTCTTGGCGTAGATACTATTGTACAAAGAGTTAGGGTAGTTAATGGTGAGTATCAGTATTATCCTGCAATGGGATTATCATTAACTTTTGACCATAGAGCATTGGATGGGGCTCCTGCTGCCAGATTCCTGAAGGATTTGAAAAACAATCTGGAAAATTTCAGTGTCCTTCTTGCTAAATAGAAAAGCTTACAGGGTAGAAAAGTAGACGTTTTGTTTGACTGTAAAGGAGATGGATGTAAATGGTATATGATTTAATTGTCATAGGTGGAGGACCTGCAGGATATCTTGGAGCTGAAAGAGCAGGACATGCGGGTCTTAACACTCTTTTAATTGAGAAAAGGTTTATTGGCGGCGTTTGTCTTAATGAAGGATGCATACCTTCCAAATCCCTTTTGTACTCTGCAAAAATATATGACAACGCAAAGCACGGCGAAAAGTATGGTGTTGTTACCAATGATATCTCTTTCAACCATGAAGCTGTGATTGAGAGGAAAAATAAGGTTGTAAAAACCTTGGTTTCCGGGATAAAAAGCCAGCTGAAGAAAAATAAAGTTACGGTTGTAGAGGGTTTTGGTGAAATTTTAGGCAGAAATCAGGACGGATATGAGGTTAAGGTAGGCGATCAGGCGTATACAGCAAAAAGGCTGTTGATTGCTACAGGTTCAATGCCTGTAATACCTCCAATTCCAGGTGTGAAAGAAGGTATTGAGCAAGGTTATGTCCTCACCAACAGAGAGATACTTGACATAAAAAGTGTACCTGCCTCACTGGTAATTGTAGGAGGCGGTGTTATCGGACTCGAAATGGCATCTTACTTTAATTCGGTAGGAAGCAAAGTTACAATTATAGAGATGCTTGACCACATAGCAGGAAATACAGACAGAGAAATTTCAGAGATACTGATGAAAAACTATCAGAAAAAGGGCATTGAATTCAAACTCAATGCAAAGGTTGTCGAGGTTAAGCCCGGGAGCGTTGTCTATGAATTAAACGGTGAGAAATTATCCGTTGAAGCAGAAAAGGTTCTCATGAGCATCGGACGCCGCGCCGTTACTGAAGGAATTGGGCTTGAAAACATAGGTGTTGAGCTTGACAGGGGACGTATAAAAGTGGATGAAAGAGGAAAGACCAATGTCCCTGAAGTATATGCAGCGGGTGATGTAAACGGAGTTTCTATGTTGGCTCATACAGCTTACCGTGAAGCTGAAGTATGTATCAACAATATGTTAGGCAAAAAGGACAAAATGAGATATAATGCAATTCCGTCGATAATTTACACTAATCCTGAAGTTGCAGGGGTTGGTGAAACTGAGGAAACAGCAAAGAAGAAAGGCATTGATTATGAAGTAGCAAACCTGTCAATGCGCTACAGCGGAAGATATCTTGCTGAGAATGAAGGCGGCGATGGCATTTGCAAGGTGCTTATTGATAAGAAGTACCGCAAGGTAATTGGCGTTCACATGATAGGCAATTACTCTTCAGAAATAATTTACGGCGCAGGCCTTATGATTGAAACAGAAATGAGAGTGGATGATATTAAGGAATTGGTATTCCCGCATCCTACTGTTTGTGAAATTATCCGGGAAGGGATCTTTTCACTTGATTGATAAATACTTTTTTCTTGGTATATAAATATCCTTTATCAATAAAATTTTGAAAACTATTGAGTTTTCATTAAAAAGGAGACGAACGATATGGCAAAACAATTATTTGTTGATCCGAATGAAATAAGGAAAAGTGGTAAAATCACTTTTCAGGACATTCCAGTAAATCAGTATAATAAGACGATTGAAGAAGAAAAGGCTAATTTCAGTACAGATGACTTCCTGAGAATCTACAGAGATATGACAATTATCAGGGAATTTGAGACAATGCTGTATTCCATAAAAACAACCAATGAATACAACGGAGTACAGTATTTCAACCCGGGACCGGCTCACCTTTCCACTGGACAGGAAGCATCTGCCGTAGGTCAGGCATACCTGCTTGGAACTGAGGACTTTATATTTGGTTCCCATAGAAGCCATGGCGAAATACTTGCAAAAGGATTATCTGCAATTCAAAAATTGTCCGATGATGAACTCATGGACATAATGAAGAGCTATTTTGACGGAGAAATCCTGAAGATAGTTGAAGGCAAACAAAACAGCGTAAAGGAACTTGCTATAGATTTTCTGCTTTATGGTACGCTGGCTGAAATATTTGCGCGTAAGACAGGTTTCCACAAGGGCCTTGGCGGTTCAATGCATGCTTTCTTTATCCCCTTTGGAATCTTTCCAAACAACGCAATTGTTGGAGGCTCAGCAGGTATAGCAATGGGCGCTGCCCTATTCAAGAAGGTTAACCGCAAAAAAGGTATTGTTATATCAAATATTGGTGACGGCTCTCTTGGATGCGGACCTGTATGGGAAGCAATAAACATGGCAGCAATGGGCCAGTTTGACACTCTCTGGGAAGATGATTTCAAAGGCGGACTGCCGATAATCTTTAACTTCTTCAACAACCAGTACGGAATGGGCGGACAGACGAGCGGAGAAACCATGGCATTTGACATGTTAGCAAGGTTTGGAGCAGGAGTAAGTCCTACTCAGCTGCATGCAGAAAGAATTGATGGATATAATCCTCTTGCTGTTATTGATGCAATAAAGAGAAAGAAGAAAATTATTGAAGAGAATAAGGGCCCTGTTCTTCTTGATACTGTTACTTATAGATATGCAGGCCACTCACCTTCAGATTCATCCAGCTACAGAACTAAAGAGGAAATGGACGCATGGATGGAACATGATTCATTGATTGAGTACAGGAAGAAGCTCGTTGAAGCAAATGTTGCCAAGGACGATGCTTTCGAAGAAATACTTGCAAATACAAAAGAATTAATTACAAAGATCTGCAAAATGGCAGTTGATGAAACAATATCACCAAGGATGGATCTTGTAACTGTTCCGGATGCTATAGAGAAACTCATGTTCTCCAACCAGAAGATAGAAAAGATGGAGGACAGAGAATGTGATGTACTCATTCCAAAAGAAGAAAATCCAAGGGTACAGCAAATAAAGAAGAAAATCAGAGTTGGAGTACAGGACGGAAAACCTGTTTCCAAAGCAAGAGTATACCAATTAAGAGACGGGCTGTTTGAGGCGATAATTGATAAATTCTATACAGATCCTACGTTAATTGCTTATGGCGAAGACAATAGAGACTGGGGTGGAGCTTTTGCCGTTTACAGAGGATTGACAGAATCACTTCCATATCATAGATTCTTCAACGCTCCAATATCAGAGGCTGCAATAGTGGCTTCAGCTGTTGGTTATGCATTGTGCGGCGGTAGAGCAATACCTGAATTGATGTATTGTGACTTCATCGGAAGAGCAGGAGACGAAGTGTTTAATCAGCTTGCAAAATGGCAGGCAATGAGTGCAGGAATACTAAAGATGCCTGTTGTACTCAGAGTATCTGTAGGATCCAAATATGGTGCACAACATTCTCAGGACTGGACATCAATCTGTGCTCACATACCTGGATTGAAAGTTGTATTCCCTGTAACACCATATGATGCAAAGGGATTAATGAACAGTGCGTTGGCAGGAACAGATCCTGTAGTATTCTTTGAGAGCCAGAGAGTCTATGATATAGGTGAACTGTTCCACGAGGGTGGAGTTCCGGAAGGATATTATGAAGTTCCTATAGGCGAACCCGATATCAAGAGAGAAGGTAAGGATATTACAATTCTCACTATCGGAACAACACTTTACAAGGCAATTGAAGCAGCAGATATCCTCGAGAAGGAATACGGATTGTCTGCTGAGGTAATTGATGCACGTACAATTACACCTTTCAACTATGAGAAAGTAATTGAGTCCGTCAAGAAGACCGGAAAGATTGTTCTGGCAAGTGATGCCTGTGAACGCGGATCACACTTGAAAGATATGGCACAAACTATAAGTGAGCTTGCATTTGATTATCTGGATGCACCACCGGTTGTTGTAGGTTCAAGAAACTGGATAACACCTGCACACGAGCTTGAAGAATTCTTCTTCCCGCAGGCTGACTGGATTATCGATGCAATACATGAAAAGATCATGCCTTTGAAGGGACATACTGTAAAGAATAACTTTACTGAAAACGAAATAATAAGAAGAAATAAACTTGGGGTTTAATATCCAGATAACTCTAATAACTTAAATAAATTATATGCAAAAGGAGTGTCCTCTTGTTAAGGGGACACTCTCTTACCCATTGACAATAGATGGGTGTGAGGAGATAATAATGTTAATGAAATAGAGATGTAATATTATATGATGTTATTGGATTTTATATGGGGTTAGTTCTTGGATGAAAGAGAAAACTAACTAACTAGTACTTTATGGAGTGTGGTTTTGTGAGTAATGAACGGCAAAAGCGGATACTGCAACTAATTGAGAACAAGGGTGAGGTCCAGTTGCAGCAATTAAAAGACCTGTTCCCGGAAGTTTCAATGATGACGTTGCGCAGGGATTTGATAAGCCTTGAGAGTGAAGGACATCTGATAAGGACTTATGGCGGTGCAATCAGCGTAAAGAAAGTTTCCGACATAAACGGTGAGGAAGATGCCTATTCCAGACGGGCGCAGGAAAACGTGGAAGCGAAAATGAAAATTGCTGAGAAAGCGTTGCCATTGGTCGAGAAAGGCCGTTCAATTTATTTTGATGCGGGCACCACTCTTATGTGCCTGGCCAAGATAATACCTGATGATAGTTTTTCCATTGTCACAAGCAGTGCAAATATTTCTCTTGAATTGGTAAAGAAACTGAGAACATCAGTTGTGGTACTTGGAGGGCATATAAACAGGAACACATTATCGATGTCGGGCCCTAATGCAATTTCCCTTTTAGATACTATAAATATTGATCTGGCTTTTATGTCGGCATCTGGATTTTCCATAGACAACGGTTTTACCATATCGAATATATATGAATGTGAATTAAAGCGCAAGGTAATAAAGAGAGCAAAGAAAGTAATTGTACTTATGGATACCAGTAAAATTAATAAGGATCTTGCATTTACCTTCGCAAATCTGGAAGATATTAACGTGTTGGTGTGTGAAACTAAGCTTCCGCCGGAAGTAGAGGCTGAGGCCAATAAATATGGAGTACAGATATTATAATAATGTCAGCTTTTCACATTATTAAAGCAGATTAGACGATACACGGTAAATAGTGTAATTTTGCTGTATAGGACAATTGAGGAAATAATTGAGAACATAGTTTAGAACATATTTGATAACATATTATTTTATATATTTCTCAAGTACCTGTATAGTATTTTTATTTTGAAAATATATTTAATTACGTTTAATTAATTTAAGCAGAAAATTATGCAAATAATAAGTATTAATTATAGCAAGGAGGAAGTAGAGATGAGTGAATGCACAAATAAAAAACTTGACGGCCAGGTAGCTATCGTAACAGGCGCTGCACAGGGTTTAGGGGAGGCTCTTGCCAGAAGGCTTGATGCGGAAGGCTGTAAAGTGGTGGTAGCAGATTTAAATATAGAGGCAGCTCAAAAAGTAGCGGACAGCCTCACAGATGCTATTGCTGTAAAGGTAGATGTCAGCAATGAAGAACAGGTTGAAGCAATGGTAGATGCAGCTATTAAGAAATATGGCAAACTTGATTTGTTAGTGTCAAATGCAGCAATATTGATTTCAGGAGCAGTTGTAGATTTCCCTGCAGAAAAGTGGAGAAAGATGATGGATGTTAATCTCTATGGATATTTCCTTTGCGCAAAAGCAGCAGCAAAGGTTATGATTCCAAACAGGAGAGGAAACATTATACAGATAAACAGCAAGTCAGGGAAAAAGGGTTCATACAAGAACTCAGCATATGCAGCATCTAAATTTGGAGGTATAGGACTTACTCAGAGCCTTGCCCTGGAACTTGCAGAATATAATATAAGAGTTAATGCAATATGCCCAGGAAACCTGCTTGATTCTCCGTTGTGGGTAAACAGCCTGTATGACCAGTATGCTAAGAATCAGGGTATAACTCCGGAGGAAGTACGTCAGAAATATCTCAACCAGGTTCCTCTCGGAAGAGGTTGCACATATGAAGACGTAGCAAATGTTATGGTATTCCTTGCTTCGGATCAGTCTAGTTACATGACTGGACAAGCGATAAATGTTACCGGAGGCCAGGAGATGCGCTAACCTGTAAGCGGCGATAAGCAGCGCATTGCTGCGTTGTGCAAGTGTAATAAGTTTCTGAGACTTTTGATTGTAAGCGGCGATAAGAGGTGCACAGCTTGTAGCCGCTTACAGTCAGATAATGTACCCCCAAAGCGTGATAAGTTTTTCTGTAGTTTTTACTTGCAAGCAGCCATAAGAGGCGCTCTTGCTTTAATACAATACTAATGGTTTTGAGAGGTTTGTATGAATAAAGAATATCTAAACTATTTTGAAAACTTGAATAATGATGATGTTAACATCAGGCTTGATAGTTTGAGAAAATTAAAAGAAAGCATTGAAAAGGGAGAAATACCAAGGCCTGTAAGCGGAGAAGATGTAAATAATCACATTCACACTACTTATTCCTTTTCTCCTTATTCACCTTCAAAAGCAGTATGGATGGCTTATACTGCAGGACTTACAACTGCGGGCATAATGGATCATGACTCCATAAGCGGTGCACGTGAGTTTATTGAGGCAGGAAAAATTATTGGTATTGCAACTACAATTGGTGTGGAATGCAGGGCTGATTTTTCAAAGACTCCTCTCAACGGCAGGAGAATCAACAATCCTGACCAGAAGTCCGTTGCTTATGTAGCTTTACATGGTATACCTCATACAGAAATAAATAAAGTTAAAGAATTTTTTAAGCCATATCTGGAAGAAAGAAATAAGAGAAACAGGATGATGGTAGGCAGAATAAACGGCATATTCAGCAAGTATGGCGTAATAATTGATTTTGATACGGATGTGGTGCCTCTCTCAAAGAGCGCTGAGCAGGGAAGTATTACTGAAAGACATATACTTTATGCCCTTTCACTGAGACTAATTGAAGTAATTGGAAAGGGAGAACAGCTTGTTGATTTCCTCAAAAATGAATTAAAACTTAATTTAAGCAGCAAGGTTGAGAATTACTTATTGGATAGTAATAATGAACATTATGCATATGACCTGCTTGGAGCTCTCAAAAGTGATCTTGTTGAAAAATTTTATATAGATGCAACAGCAGAGTGTCCGGATATAAAAGAAGTAATTGATTTTGCACGGGAAATAGGAGCAATATCTGCCTATGCATATCTTGGCGATGTAGGTAGTTCAGTAACAGGTGATAAAAAAAGCCAGAAATTTGAGGATGATTATCTTGATGAGCTTTTTGACGTCATTAAGGAGATTGGCTTCAATGCGGTTACGTATATGCCATCACGTAACACAATGGAACAGCTGAAGAGACTAAAACAGCTGTGTGAAAAATACGATATGTTCCAGATAAGCGGAGAAGATATAAATACTCCAAGACAATCATTTATTTGCACTGCACTTAGAAATGAAGAATTTAGAAATCTTATTGAGTCAACATGGGCTTTAATCGGACATGAAAATATGGCAACAGAGGATAAACGTAAAGGGCTTTTTTCTGATGAAACCATTGCAAAATATCCTGACCTCAATGAAAGAATTAGGGAATACTGCAAGATTGGCAGAGAAATAACTGGAAAATAATAATTCTCGATAAAAGGAGGTATTATAATGTTAAAGCTACTTGCATTTGACTACGGTGCCAGCAACGGACGTGCCATTCTTGGCAGTTTTGACGGCAATAA
>Ga0134099_1001308_pt1 | contig 24358 bp, 22 predicted proteins | sample 10_taG_2_FD_105482 | JGI IMG/M metagenome (GOLD analysis project Ga0134099, IMG submission 105482) | Switchgrass degrading microbial communities from high solid loading bioreactors in New Hampshire, USA - 10_41_5_180_A2 metaG | ecosystem: Engineered > Bioreactor > Semi-continuous > Anaerobic >...
ATGATTTTAAGCAAGACAGAATATATGAGTTACTAAGAAGGGAAGGCTTTTCTGAAGATATATTATCACAAATAGCCAGAAATAGAAGTATCAATGATATAGCGCATAAAAAAGTAGAGGGACAGGATATTTTTTCACAATATGATTTTCTTGAGGCTGTAGAAAGATTCTTAAATTCCCCTATTGAAGAATCATTGAAGTCGGATAATTCTATTGTTAAAGCATTAGCATTGATTGATAGAAGAGTCGGGAAGAGAACTCTAAACATGCTTAAAGAATCGATAGAAGACGAGAGTGAACTTGTAAGATACTTTTATAGATTGAGATGCGAAGCAGAGCAAATGCAATAGAGTTAGGAAATAATAACAAATGGTGTTAGTATAGTTGTATAATTCAAATAAGGTTGACTCAGGAAAATAAAGTTCGCTCCATAAAAATAAGTTCTTTCAAAATCCCGTAGCCGAAGCAGGCAAAATCCTAAAGGGCTGCGGGATTTGCGTTTACAGGTGAAAGGGTTCTTTTTTGGACAGAAAGCAGGAATGAAATGTACAATATAGAATAAGCCAAAAGGTACTGAAAGAAAGGCAGATAATAAATGAAAAACAAGAGAAAAAGCATTTTAATCCTTGTGTTTTTGCTGATCCTAATTGCCGCTGCCAAAGTATATCTTGATAATAATTTCTTGGAAGTATCGCAATATACAGTAAGGTCAAATAAAATACCGACTTCATTTAAAGGTTTCAAAATACTTCAATTATCCGATTTGCACAGCAAGGACTTTGGCAATGACAATAATAAACTTATTAAGAAGGTTAATAGAGAAAACCCTGATATTGTTGTAATGACAGGCGACATGGTTAATGCCAATGATAAGGATTTTGAAGTCTTTATTGATTTAGCTGAGCAGTTAAGCAAAAGGTATGATACATATTACATAGTTGGTAACCATGAGCAAAACATAAATGATGATAAAAGAAAATTATTATTAGATAAAATTAAGGAAATTGGCATCAGGGTACTTGATAATGAAAAAGTAACCATCACAAGAGGCACGGGCAGTATTAATTTATACGGTTTATGGTTCAATCTTCGTTATTATAAAGATGTGAACAGTGAATATGCGAAAGACATATTTTTCGGAGCGGAGCAAATTCAAAGTATATTAGGTAATTTGGACACTGAGTCCTATAATATTTTACTAACCCATAATCCTTTATACGCCGAAACCTATTCCAATTGGGGAGCGGATTTGATACTATCCGGACATATTCATGGGGGCATGATAAGAATACCTTTTGTTGGCGGATTGCTTTCTCCTGAAAGAACGTTTTTTCCCAAATATGATGCGGGTGAGTACCAAGTTAATGGTAAAACATTAATTGTAAATAGAGGACTGGGCAACGGTAATTTTGGAATCAGGCTGTTCAATCGGCCGGAAATATCGGTAATTACGCTGTCTGATTAGCAGAATAGGCTAAAGACCGGAAGGCCTGAGGGTTTGAGGTAAAGATAACAGCTGTTGTTGAGCCTAACATATAGGGGAATACAGGAGATGAAAAATAGAAAAAGTTTTATAAAATACCTTACATCTCTTTTGATGTTCGGTATGAACGGCATAGTTGCCAGTTATATAGCCATGAGCAGTTACGAAATTGTGCTCATAAGGACGCTGTTTGGCAGCCTGCTGCTTGTATTAATTTTTATGTTCACAAAACGAAAAGTGCATTTGCCGGATAACAGGAAGCACCTTTTTTTTCTTGTTATTTCCGGCTTTGCGATGGGGACAAGTTGGATGTTTCTCTATGAGGCCTACCGGCAAATCGGTGTTGGTATTGCCACCCTCGCTTGTTATTGCGGACCGATTATTGTTATGATGCTTTCCCCGGTTTTGTTCCAGGAGAAATTAACCTGGCAAAAGATTGCCGGCTTCCTTAGTGTTCTTGTCGGCATGTTCTGTGTCAACATCCAGGCACTTAACGAGGGAGCAACAATATGGGGGCTATTTTGTGGTATTATGTCGGCGGTTACCTATGCCATTATGATAATTTTTAATAAGAAAGCGGCGACTATCACCGGTTTGGAAAATGCTATGTGGCAACTAATTGCCGGTTTTCTTATCGTCGCTGTATTTGTAATTGCTAAACAGGGTTTTTCTATCACAATTGAACCAAACAGTATAGTCCCGATTTTGATTCTTGGCATTATCAACACCGGCATCGGTTGTTATTTTTACTTTTCCTCTATTGGGAATTTGCCGGTACAGACTGTGGCCATATGCGGTTATTTGGAGCCTCTATCGGCTGTAATCTTTTCTGTGTTAATCTTGAGCGAGTCGATGAGACCGGTTCAGATAATCGGTGCTGCCCTAATTATCGGAGGCGCCGTGTTTGGAGAATTATCCAGGCTGGAAAAAAGGACTCTATGCCAAGGTAATATAATTGATTTATTAAAAAGATATATTTGAAGAAGATATATTTGACGCTTGCTAAGAAATCTAAGAAAATAAACTTTAGTTAGTAACAAGAGATAACAACAGGGGGAAATACTTTTATGGTTAAGCAAGGCAATAAAAGAGGATATGCTTCGATAATTCTATTCCTAGCTGTTCTTCTTTTCATAAGCTTTTTACTACCAAGCGGTGTTTTAGCCAACGGTATAACAACCCAAGCGGATAATGTTGATTCGGATGTTGTATGGAATAGCCAGCCAAAGCAGTTTACAACGCAAGGGTATCAACTTGTAAAGTCCTATAAAGGTTCCAACGGAGTAACCATTAACAGTTACAGCAAAGCTTATAATACAACGGAAAAATTGATCGAAGTTTACAATGAATTTTGCAAAAACACCTTCGGTGAAGAATTGGCCTATTTATCCCGTATTGATTTGTTCCCCGATTTCAGGGAGGGAAAAAACATTATGGGACGCTGGTACGGGCAATGGGTTAATGGAAAGCTGGACAAAAATCGCTATATTGAAATCTACGGCTGCGATTCATTGGATCTTATGGATATTTCATTGATTTTGGCCCACGAATACGGGCATCATTTTACATATTACTGGATCAATAAAAAAGAAGGCAAAATGGACTTCAATAACACCGTCTATGCCAAAATCAGGAAATTAAACAGTTATTCCAAAATTAATAGCGGCCATCGTAAATGGAATCCGGCAGAAATTGCCGCGGAGGATTACAAGCAGTTATTCGGCAGCCCCACCCTGGCCCAAAATGAGAACTATCTTTGTTGCCCTCAGGAAAATTTCGAGATACCCTTGGCGTGGGAAGTCGAGGGCCTCTATGACTATTGGGTGAATTTAAGTGGTGTGGAAGCCAAAAAAAACAGCATTCCGCCGACCCAGCCCCATATTTCCATGACCTATAGTAATGGAAGGTATTTTCTGAAATGGAGCAAGAGCGAAGACGATGAGGCTGATCCCGTTCGCTATGTACTGATGCACCAACAAGCAATCAGTGACAATTACTATTATAATACTCGCTATACCCTTACAACCGACACCGCACAAGTGATTTATAAAATTTCTAATATGAACCAGGCCCATTTCAATCTTTATGCTGTGGATAAAAGCGGCAATGCCGTAGCCACAAGGTTTAAGATCAATTTTACTACCAACCAGTTGACCGATGTCACCTACAGGGTTCCAAGCGCCCTGCCCTTTAAAAACAGATTGGCGGGAAATGACCGCTATGAGACTTCAATCGAGATATCCAAAAAAGGTTGGCCCAACGGTTCGCCGAATGCCGTTCTGGTAACCGGCAAGGATTTTCCCGATGCCTTAACGGCAGCCCCCCTGGCCAAAAAATATAATGCCCCGATCCTTTTAACCAGGCCGGATAGCCTTGATAAAAAAACCGAAGCGGAGATCCTTAGACTGGGGGTGCGCAATATTTACATTGTCGGCGGTTACGGAGCCGTCGGGAAGGAAATAGAAGATAAGCTTAAAGCCATGGGCATAAACTGCACCAGGATTTCGGGAAATACCCGTTACGATACGGCAATTGAAGTGGCCAAAGAGCTGGGCAGCTTTGATAAAATCTTTGTGGTAACAGGAGATAATTTCCCCGATGCCCTTTCCATATCTTCACTTGCCGGCAGCTTGAATGCCCCGATCATATTAATGCCGAATAAGGGAATGCCTTTGGAATTTAAAAACCTGATTATGGGCAAAGAGATTGCGAAGACTTATGTTATCGGCGGAAGCGCGGCGGTATCGGAGAAGATCTTCGCCGAGCTGCCCAATGTCGAAAGAATCTCCGGACAAAACAGATACCACACCAACAATGTTGTTTTGAATAAATTCGAAACCGCCTTTGATAATTCCATTGTTTATGTGGCTACGGGAGAAAACTATCCGGATGCCTTGTCGGCTTCGGCCCTCGCCGCGCTAAATAAAGCCCCGATTGTTTTGTTAACCGATACTTCCACTTCCTACGCCAAAAAATATTTTGCTTCCAAGGGGATAGAGGATGGGCAGGTAACGGTAATCGGGGGAGAGAAAATCCTGCGCAGCAAGCTGATTAATTCTTTATTCTAAACTCCTAATCTAAGCCCCAACCTATGCCCTGACCTATGAAAACCTGTACAGACAAAAAGCCGGAATAAAAGATAATACAATTGCCGTTTGCTCCGGCTTTTTTTAATTTTCTTCTGTCAGATTGTGATTGTTTTCTGGTAGGCCGGATACGAAGCTATGCGGCTTAAGGTGAAAGAAGATTAGTTCATATTGACGTTCATCGATATGATATATATAATCAATATATCGATCGATATCGATATGAGGTGCGGATATGAAGACGGAAAACAAATATGAAAACAAGGCCAGAGTCTTTAAAGCACTCTGCGATCCCAACCGGTTGAGGATAATAGAGATGCTGCAAAGCGGAGAGAGATGCGCCTGTGAAATTCTGGAGGACTTGCAGATCGGACAATCCACTTTATCTCACCATATGAAGATTCTTTGTGATTCCGGGATCGTGGATGGTCGGAAGGAAGGGAAGTGGATGTACTATTCTCTTAATAAGGACGGATGTGAAGCTGCCAAAAAGCTTTTAGACGAAATAACGAGTCAAAAAGAAAATAGTAATTTAGGAGGTCGCAAATGTGGATGTTAAAGTTCAAACAAGATTATCAGTCCTGGATCGTTTTTTAACTTTGTGGATTTTCCTGGCTATGGGGATAGGGATATTAGGAGGATACCTATTCCCAAATCTTGCAAAGACCTTGGAGGGCATGAGCAGCGGGACGATTTCCTGGCCTATTGCCGTCGGTCTTATTGTTATGATGTATCCTCCTTTAGCCAAGGTTAAATATGAAGAAATAGGCAAAGTAGCCCGAAATAAAAAAGTTCTGCTGCTGTCTCTGGTTCAAAACTGGATAATCGGCCCTGTGTTGATGTTTGTCTTGGCGGTCTTATTGTTACCGGATATGCCGAATTATGCCATTGGTTTAATCATCATCGGTCTGGCCCGCTGTATTGCCATGGTTATTGTTTGGAATACCTTGGCCAAAGGGGACAATGAATATTGTGCCGCTTTGGTGGCCTTGAATTCCATCTTTCAGATCCTGTTTTATTCGGTATATATATACTTCTTCGTCACCGTCTTGCCTCAATGGTTGAGACTATCCTGGGGTGGCCTGGTAGTTCATGTTTCCATGGCAGATGTGGCCAAAAGCGTGTTGATTTATTTAGGAATTCCTTTTGCAGCTGGCTTTTTGACCCGCTTAACTTTGTTAAGGGTCAAGACTAAAGAGTGGTATGAAAAGGTCTTTATTCCTAAATTATCGCCATTGGCATTAATCGCCTTGTTATATACCATTATTGTCATGTTTGTCCTAAAGGGACAGTTTATCGTAACCTTACCCGTTCATGTAGTGCGCATAGCCATTCCCTTGTTATTCTATTTTGCCATTATGTTTTTAATTAGTTTTTATATGTCCTATAAACTGGGTGTCAATTATGAGCAAACGGTAACCCTTTCTTTTACTGCAGCCAGCAATAACTTTGAACTGGCCATTGCCGTCGCGGTCGCCGTCTTCGGCATTGCCTCGGATCAGGCTTTTGCGGCCGTTATAGGGCCACTGATCGAAGTGCCGGTGATGATTGCCCTGGTTAATCTTGCTTTCTATTTTAAGAGGAAGTATTTCGACCGAAGGGGAGCCGAAAAAAATACTGTCTAGCACATGATTTTGAGATTTTATTTCTAAGACTGCATCGTTAGCGGAAAAGTAAAATTCTGATTGAGGATGAGGTGGAGTATGATAACCATTGAAACAGAGAGAGAGATTAAGATCATGCAAACGTCACCCCAATTGACTTTCCGGGATAAATTGGGTGCCTGGAAAGTCCGGTGGGGCATTAACAGGATGAATTATAAAGTGGAACCGGGACTTTATCGCCTGGGCAATCCCGGTGAGAATTCCCCTGTTCTGGTTACAGCCAATTACAAAATGACCTTTGACAGTTTACGCAAAGAGTTATCCGAGCTGGACGCTTGGATACTGGTCCTGGACACCAAGGGGATCAATGTTTGGTGTGCCGCCGGTGCAGGAACATTTGGAACAAAGGAACTTATCAATCGCATGGCGATTACCCAGCTTTATAAAGTTGTTACTCACCGAACCCTTATCCTTCCTCAATTAGGAGCACCGGGCGTAAGCGCCCATGAGGTCAAAAAGTATACCGGGTTCAAGGTTGTTTACGGACCGGTCAGAGCTAAAGATTTAAAAAGATTCATTCGATCGGGGATGAAAGCCACGCCCGAGATGAGAACGGTGAAATTTAATGTATATGATCGCCTGGTTTTAACGCCTGTCGAACTTGTGAGCACCGTAAAGCCATCTCTAATGATTTTCGGTGTGCTCTTTTTGTTGAACCTGATTGGTTTGGGGCCCTTCGGTTTGGTGGATTTTTACGGGTATGTGGGGTCGGTAATTATCGGCTGTGTATTAACGCCGGTATTGCTGCCGCTGATTCCCGGCCGGGCCTTCGCCTGGAAAGGCTGGCTGTTAGGATTTATTTGGGCTCTCCTGGTTAATTGGCTGAACGGCTGGCCCTTTAATCCCCAATACAGCTTGCTTCAGGCCCTTGGGTATGTACTAGTCCTTCCTGCAATTTCCGCCTATTTAGCTTTGAATTTTACAGGTTCTTCTACGTACACATCCCTATCCGGGGTTTTGAAAGAAATGCGGATAGCGATCCCGGCGATTATTGTTTCCATCGTTATCGGTTGCCTCTTAATACTGGTAAACAATTTCATCTGAGTGTAAATGTAAGTGTAAATGGATTAAGTATTAAAAGGTTAAGTTTTAGTATTAAAGGAGATTGGTAGCATGAAACACCAATATCTAAAAAATGTCACGACCTTAAAATTGGACCCAAGCCAATGCACCGGCTGCGGGAGATGTATCGAAGTTTGCCCTCATCAGGTGTTTGCCATGATGAACGATAAATGCTCCATAATCAATAAGGACAGTTGCATTGAATGCGGAGCCTGTGTTAAAAACTGCCCCTTTCATGCTTTAGAGGTCAGACCGGGTGTAGGTTGCGCAGCCGCAGTTATCAAAAGCTGGTTAACCGGTGGAGAACCAAGCTGCGACTGTTCCACTGACGGTGGATGCTGTTGCTAGCTGAAATGAAGAGTGGTGTGATGGATTTGAAATTTTGCATTCTCATGGGAAGCCCCCGCAAGAAGGGGAATACTATAAAACTCCTTACTCCTTTTGTTAAAGAACTGGAGCTTAACAATATTCCTTATGATCTGATCTGGCTTTATGATAAACGCATTGAGCCCTGTATTGCCTGCAGGAAATGTCAAGAAAACTGGAGTATTTTCGGCTGTCATTATCAGGATGATGCCCGGGAAATCTTTGATAAAATACGTGAAAGCGACGTAATTGTTTTGGCTACACCCATTTATTCCTGGTTTTGTACCCCGCCGATGAAGGCCTTGTTGGACAGATTGGTATATGGCATGAATAAATATTATGGAGAAGAAAAAGGACCGTCCCTTTGGGCCGGCAAAAAATTAGCCATTATAGCTACCTGCGGTTACAGACCGGAAAAAGGGGCCGATTTGTTTGAGGAGGCCATGAAAAGATATTGCAAGCATTCCCAGCTAAAATATGTCGGCATGATCGCCGAAAGGGATTTGGGTTATAAAACCGTATTTGTCCCCAATGAGGAAAGGGCCAAAACATTGGCCCGGCAAATTATTGACCAAAATGATTGAGTCATTTATGAAAGGAATAAGGTTTGTATGCCCATTCAGAAAGTATCACTCATCGGTTTAGGGCTTTGGGAATCATGATTGGCAATCACTTGTTAGATGAACAGTGCATTGGAAATGAATTACATAGGGGAGAGTTTCGGTGGATTACAACATAATGTTTATGGTTCGTAAGGAGTCTCATGCCAATAATTATATGGCGCCGATATTTGCAAATTATGAATGGTGGGTGGACCTAGCTCAAAAAGCGCTTGCCGGTGCAGATGAATTTGAAATGCGCCTTTGGCAGGATGATTTTGAGGGTATTGAATCCGCTCAAAGGTTTTGAATGCAAATAATTGTTTTGCCCTAATTTGCCCTGGCAATAAAAAAGAGTACCTTGGGCGGTACTCTTTCGATATATTATTGATATTATTGATAAGGTTTAATTCATGATGTTTAAATTACTTTAATATTAATTGATGTCTATTGTTTTTTTGCTTTGATGGCCGGGATTTATTTTTGGCAATTTAATGGATAAAATGCCGTTCTCGTACTTCGCTGTGATGTTATCAGTCTGAACGTTTTCCACATAGAAGCTTCTGCTCATGCTGGAGCATCTTCTTTCTCTTCTGATATATCTGTCCCGTTCTTCATTAATCTCTTCATTGGCCTGGACTTGGATTGTCAGCAGGTCGTCATCGAGTTCAACCTTGATGTCCTCTTTGTTCACACCTGGGATTTCCGCTTCTACGATATATTCTTGGTCAGTTTCTTTAATGTCTACTTTCATGCTTCCTAATCCGTTATAAAGTGGGAAGAAGGAATTGTTGAAGAAATTATCAATTACCCGCTCAATATCGCTCCAGGGACTGATGAAGTTTGAATTGTTTACAGGATTATTTCTTCTGAAGGGAACTAAACCGAACATTAACATGCACCTCCATATAAAATTTGACTTTGACTAACTTTGACCTTTAATTATTTTATATCTTAAATCTGCTGGGAATTCAACTAAGTAATTTGACCTTTTTTGACCTATAATTGCCATTTGATTTCTATTTTATGGATAGGACTTTAAATTTCTCTTGATTTCTATTATTTTTAATTATTAATTGATTCGAACTGTCCCAAGCTCCGGGCAATATGCTATAATTTTCAAAACTCGGCAACAGATAATGGGATAAATCATGCGGGAGGAAAACAACATGGCTTTGTGGGGAATATTTGTCAGCGCATTTTTAATAGGTTTTTCAGGGGCGATGATGCCCGGCCCTATGCTGGGAGTAGCGATCGAAGCCAGTCTTAAAAAAGGGTGGACGGCAGGTCCTTTGATAGTATTAGGGCATGGAATATTGGAACTTTTATTAATCATAATCATGATGCTCGGGCTGAAAGATTTCTTTGCCAATCCGACAGTTGCGGGCTTTATCGGACTGTTTGGCGGTGCTTTTCTTTTATGGATGGGCTACGGCATGATAAAATCCGGCATAAAGAAGTCAGTTTCCCTGGAAAACAAACAGGAGAGGAAAAGTAAGGCTATGGAAAACCTTATATTGGCGGGGGTGCTCGTAAGCCTTGCTAATCCCTACTTCATTCTCTGGTGGGCATCGGCGGGGATGGAGTTAACCCGCCAGGCATATACTGTGGGTATTATCGGTGTTGCGGTCTTTTTCATCGGGCATATTTTATCGGATTTAACATGGTATTCGGCAATATCCACGGCCTTTTCCAAAGGTAAGAAACTGATAAGCGATGCCGTATATCACAAGGTAATTATAGTGCTGGGTGTATTTATTGTAGGGTTCTCTATATATTTTATTGGCAGCGGTTGGAAAATGCTTCAAATGTTGTGAGCGGTAAATTCGCAAACGTTTGCGAATTTGGCCAGCCCTCCGTTTTGGCCGGTGGATAAGTACTTAAGGGTTGGCCCAAGAAAGCTATGGCCAACCCTAATGAAATAGATGAATTATTGGATAGAGAAAAAATGAGATAGAGAGAAATTTTGATTTCAGAAATTAGCGCCTGAATAAGCTGTGCGAACAGATCTGTCCTAAACGAAGCGGGCTTGCAATAGCGATTGGGGAGCCGGGAGTCTGCAAAATTCTTAAGAAGTGATTTGCTTCCCTCAGAACATGGTCCGCAAGCAGCGGAATGATAATCGATCTGACACGGCAGGCCAGTATGAGCTCTTCGGCGGTGGCTTTGAAATTGCGGAGGTTGTTTGTGGCTATGATTTCCTCCTGGAGAAGCTGATCAAAAGGACGTGCACCGCTTTCCGCCTGGGCGCGTAAATTGAAAAATAATTGGGCGAAATCGTTAGCCTGGTTGATTAAAGCCGCTTCTGTGGGATCCAACAAATGGGAAATGAATTGGGCATGTTCGGCCATTTGTCTGTCCCAGAAGATTTTTTGGGCCAGGATTTCCCGGGCATAATCGATGGCGCCCGTTTTTTGCAATGACTCCAATTGCTCGATAAACAGAATTGCTTCCCGCCTGATGTGGATGATGAGAAGTGGAAAATTAAAGGTAAATAACCTGCAGGATAACATGCCGTCAAGAATTTGGGTTTTAAATCCGACCAAATCCCTGGTTAAAGCAATAGCCCTTTGATTAAGACTCCGGACATTTTCCATTATTGCCGGATTAACATTTTCGCCGGCCGGAACAAGCTTTAGCTCTTGATTCGTTAATGCGGTGTCAATCGGGACCCCGGATAATTGTTGGGTCCTTTGTTCGGCTCTTAAAGTCATATTGGTTACAACTTCGCCGGAATTTAATACGGTGAAATCCACATTGCCGTTGGCTAGAGCAACTGCATCAGCTAACAGGGCATTAAAGGAAGTGTTAAATTGGAGAGCCTGCTCTGCAAGGGCGGCATCCTTGGAAAGAAATCCCGCCGCCAAGAAAAAAGCGTGTTCTTTCATAATGCGTAAGAAGAAAAGATTTAAACCAAGAGACTGGCGGATAAAAAGATCTGGGGACACTGCAGTACCCGTTTGTGAATCAAAAAGCATTCTTTGATGATCCTTCCTTTCTATTAATTAGTACAAATTAGTTAGTACATGTTATTCCGGAATTTGTAGACGGTTACTGCCAGTACTGAAAAAAATAAATTTAGATATAGGATTTAAATAGATATTGATGATATAAAAAAAGCTTTTTAAACCTTTGGGCTAATTTAGAATACCAAAGGATTAACAAGCTAAAGGGCACCAATCCCTTTTTTTATTTGTCCTGCATATATAATGGTAAGATCAAAAGGAGGTGACAGGTATGGCTTTTAATTATACCCGGGTTTTGAAAATCGGGATGAGCGGGCAGGATGTAAAGGACCTGCAGCTTTCCTTGCAGCAGCTGGGATATAGCCCGGGGACTGCGGACGGTATTTTCGGATCGCGCACGCGGGCTGCGGTTATGGCTTTTCAGACCGATAACAGACTTGTGGCGGACGGGATTGTGGGGCCGAATACTGCCAATGCCTTGAATCAGGCACTGGGAGTAGGAAGAGTTACTTATCTAAAAGTTGGTTCCAAAGGACCAGAGGTGAAGCAACTGCAGCTTGATCTTACCATCTTGGGTTACCAGCCCGGTCCGGCTGACGGTATTTTTGGCAACAGGACCAGAGAGGCGGTCATCGCCTTTCAAAGAGACAGGGGGCTAGCAGCGGACGGAATTGTGGGACCGGCTACGAGCAGGGCGTTAGAAATGGCAGTCAACAGGCCCCGCATTACTGAAGGGATTATAGCTACAGCCCGTTCCTTAATCGGCTATCCCTATGTCTGGGGCGGAGAAAGCCCGGCGGAAGGGGGATTTGACTGTTCGGGATTGGTCTATTATGTTTACAGGCAGTACGGCATTCAGGTACCCAGGGTCAGCCAGGATCAATATAAGACGGGTGTTCCCGTCGATCGCAGCCAGCTACAGCCCGGAGATTTGGTTTTCTTTGATATTAACAGCAAAGGCACTGTCGATCACGTGGGAATTTACTCCGGAAACGGGATGTTTATTAACGCTTCCTCCAGTCAGGGGGTGATCGAAACCTATTTGAGCAATCCTTACTGGAGCCAACGGTATGCGGGAGCGAGGAGAGTTTATTAGGGTATATAAAATTAAGCACACCAGATATGAAGAATTCGCGGATATTAATATCAACCCCATGTATGAACGGATTCTCGGGCGTAGCAAAGAAGAACTGCAAAACATTACCTGGCTGGAGATAACCCATCCGGAAGACCTTGATACCGATTTGGAATACTTCGAGCAGTTCAAAAAGGGAAAAATCGATCAATATTCATTGGAAAAGCGTTTTATCAAGCCGGACGGATCAGAGGTTTGGGTCAATATGCTTGTTGCACCCTTCTGCGATTCGGAGGAAAAATACGAGGATCATGTGTGCATCATTACGGACATTACAGAACGCAAGAAAATGGAAGCCGAATTGAAATACAACAGTGAACATGTTTTGCTAACGGGGCTTTATAATCGTACTGTATTGGAAAGGGTATTGGACCGGGATGCCACGCTGCCTTTGACTGAAAAGAGGGGGCTGGTGTATATTAATTTGTCCGCGTTACATGCCTTAAGTCTGCGGTACGGATTTCAATATAACCAGTTCATGATCAAAAAAATCGCAGATTCTCTAAAGACTTTTTGTCACGAAAAATGCACCCTGTTCAATACATACGAGGATCGGTTTGTCTTTTATGTGAAAGGTTATAAAGATAAAAACGAACTGACAGCTTTTTGTAAAAGCGTTGCCGCCACTTTAAATTCACATCTTTACATTCATGGAATCACCGCCGGGATAGGGGTAATTGAGATAGATGAAGATCTGGTGAAGGATAGAGACAGGATATTGAGAATGGTCCTGATTACAAGTGATATGGCTGCAAATAATAATATCAAAGGTAACAACATTTTATTCTATGGCCAGGATATTGAAGCCCAGGCCATGCGCGAAAATGAGATTAGCCAAGAGCTGACGGAGATCGCCGAGGGGATAAAGACGGAAAGGATTTATCTGCAGTTTCAGCCGATTATTGATTTGTCTACCAATAAGCTGTGCGGATTCGAGGCTTTAGCCAGACTTAGAAGCGAAAAATACGGCTTAATTTCTCCTACGGAATTCATTACTATAGCAGAAAAAAACAACGTGATTGTTCCTCTGGGTGGAATAATTATTTTTCAAGCCCTCCATTTCTTAAAGAAGCTAAATGAAAAGGGGCATGAGAATATAACTGTGACCATCAATATCTCGATGCTCCAGTTTTTGAATGCTGGCTTTGCGGAAAGGTTCATAAGCAGGATTAAAGAACTGAATCTGAATCCGGAGAATGTAGGGATTGAGCTTACGGAATCGGCATTTGCCGTAGAAAACGAAGAAATAAACAATATAGTTGATTCCCTTAAGGCTGCAGGGATAAAGATCCTGATTGACGATTTTGGGACCGGCTATTCCTCCTTTGCCCGGGGAAGTGAGTTAAATGCTGATTGTATTAAAATTGATAAATCATTTATCGATAAAATACAATCGGCAAAACCGCAAAAGACGATTACGGGAGACATCATATCCATGGCACATAAAATGGGCCACTTCGTTGTAGCGGAAGGCGTTGAGCAGGAGCAACAGCTTAGTTATTTGCGCAACCACGGTTGCGACTGGATACAGGGATACCTGATCAGCGAACCCCTTGATGAAAAAGATGCGTTGGAGTTTCTGAATAAGTATTGTTTTTGAATGAGTGTAAAAATCCTAGCCAGAACAAAACCGCCGGCTAGGATTAAATATTGCATACATTGTCTTTGCCTATTTTTTGGAAAAATAAAAAACTAAAAATTATCCGCTTGTTTTTACTTGACAAAGATAAAGAACAGTGCTAAATTAAATAACCAAAAAATACTGGTTTAGTAAAAATACCGGGTTAACAAGTGTCAATAACGGTATAACTGTATAAACCGATGAACAAGAGAAGTAAGAATAATCGCTTGCATCCAGAGAGCCGTGGTTAGGTGGGAGCACGGTTGCCAAGGGTTATTCCGAATGGACTTGTGAGGGAAGCTCGAAATCGCAAGAGAGTAGACGCTTACGGGGGGCCTGCCCGTTATCAGCTGGCTGCATATGATGGTATGCAAAAATGAGTGGGCGTATTATGCGCCAATTAGGGTGGCACCGCAGAAGGTAAAGCTTTTGTCCCTGCATGGGGGACGAAAGCTTTTTTTATATATTTTTTTAGTAGTGCACTGCTAAGACCAATCCAATGACCAAAAGTCTTGCTTAATTCCATTCCTAAAATTCCATTCCAAAATTTCATTCTAAAATTCAATTCCAAAAATAATTTCCAAAATCAATTTACCCAAAAGAGGTGATAACGGTGGTAATCCCTGCATACCAGGAAATTGAACGCCTGGCCCAAGAATACAAGATCATTCCCATTTGCAAAGAAATCTATGCCGATATTACAACGCCCATTGCCCTTTTGCGCAAGATTTCCCGGATCAGCAACAGATATTTTTTGCTGGAAAGTATTGAAGGCGGGGAAAAATGGGGCAGATACTCCTTCCTGGGTTTTAATCCCATGGCTCGCCTTGTCTGTAAAAACGGCGAGATAACGATTGAAGACAAGGAAAAGAAAACCGTGACTTCCCACAAACCGCTGGAGTTGCTAAGAACTTACCTTGCGGATTATAAGGCACCCAGGCTGCCGGGGCTTCCCCCCTTTGCCGGCGGTTTTGTCGGATACTTTTCCTATAGCCTGATTGGCTATACGGAGCCGGTATTAAAGCTTAGGAGCAGTGATTTCTATGATTTTGAGCTCATGCTGTTTGACAAGGTGATCGCTTATGATCACTTAAGACAAAAGATTAGCATCATTCTCAACTTGCAAGCCGAGACGATAGCCGAAAGTTACCAAAAGGCCCTGGCCGAGATTGAGGATATTGTCTGGCTGATTACGGAACAGAGCCTGCTGCCGAAAGCCAAAATGAAAAGCAAACCCTCCTTCAGCTGCAATGTATCCCGGGAAGAATACTACCGGATGGTTGAAAAAACAAAGGACTATATCCGAAAAGGCGATATCTTCCAGGCCGTCATATCCAGGCGGTTTGAAACACCCTATGAGGACAGCCTCCTGAATGCTTACCGGGTTCTAAGAACCACCAATCCTTCCCCCTATATGGTGTTCCTGCAAACCGACGATGTTCAGCTTATGTGTTCCTCTCCCGAAACCCTGGTCAGATTGCAGAACAATATCCTTTCCACCTTTCCCATCGCCGGTTCCAGACCCCGGGGCCGGACCGGCGAAGAAGACATGGCTTTGGAGCGGGAATTGCTGGAGGATGAAAAAGAATTGGCGGAACACGACATGCTGGTGGACCTGGCCAGGAATGATTTGGGGAAAATAGCTGAGTTTGGCAGCGTGCAGGTCACCAAATATAAAACGATTCAACGCTATTCGCAAATTATGCATATTACTTCGGAAGTGGAAGGAATCCTCAGGAAAGGAAAAGACGCCTTGGATGCGCTGGAAGCGCTTCTGCCGGCCGGCACTCTGTCCGGCGCGCCCAAGATTCGGGCCTGCCAGATCATCGAAGAATTGGAAAAAGAACCAAGGGGGATCTACGGCGGAGCCATAGGCTATCTGGATTTCACCGGCAATATGGATGTCTGCATTGCCATCCGCATGGCCGTGAAGAAAAACGGCAAGGTGTTTGTTCAGGCCGGGGGAGGAATTGTGGCGGACAGCGTGGCGGAAAAAGAATATGAAGAGTCCGAAAACAAGGCCAAGGCCGTAATGAAGGCGATTATGGCCGCAAGCGAGGTGGAAGAGTGATGATTTTATTGATCGATAACTACGACAGCTTTTCCTATAATCTGGTGCAAATGGTAGGGACCATCAACCCGGATATCCGCGTGATTCGCAATGACGAATGTACGGTGGAAGAAGTAAAACAGATGCACCCTTCTCACCTTTTTATTTCTCCCGGTCCCGGTTATCCGCGGGATGCCGGAATCTGTGAAGAAGTTATCGACCAATTGAAAGGCATGGTTCCGATTCTCGGCATCTGCCTTGGCCACCAGGCCATCTGCGAGGTGTTCGGGGCTTCTATCGGGCCGGCCAAGGAACTTAGGCACGGCAAACAGAGCAATATCCATATTGCCAACGGAAGCCGCATATTCAAAGGATTGGCGCCTATCATAGCGGCGGCAAGATACCATTCTCTTATTGCCCAAAGGGCCTCTTTGCCGGATGAGCTCCTGGTCATTGCCGAAGATGAGCGGGGGGAAGTAATGGGCGTTAAACACCGGGACTATGAGATTTACGGTCTGCAGTTCCATCCGGAATCCATCCTAACCCCTCAGGGGGCCGTTATTATAAACAATTTTCTGCGCATTGGGGGTGAAGCACTGTGATCCAGGAAGCAATTCATAAATTGCTTAACAGGGAAAACCTCCCGCTAGAGACGGCCAAAGCGGTGATGGAGGAAATTATGAGCGGCCAGGCGACCAACGCCCAGATTGCCTCTTTCCTGACCGCCATGAGGATGAAAGGGGAAACCATCGATGAAATCACGGCTTGCGCCATGATCATGCGCCAATGTGGCACCAAGCTAAAACATGAGGGCGATGTGCTGGATATTGTGGGTACCGGAGGCGACCAGGCTTACACCTTTAACATTTCTACCGTTTCCTCCTTTGTCATTTCGGCGGCGGGGGTGCCGGTGGCCAAGCACGGCAACCGGAGCGTCTCCAGCAAATGCGGCAGCGCTGATGTTTTGGAAGCCCTCGGAGTAAAAATTGATATCCCCGTCCGGAAAAGTGAAAAGATTTTGCGAGAAATCGGGATTTGCTTCCTGTTTGCCGCCAACTACCATCCTTCCATGAAATATGCCGCACCTGTGAGAAAGGAACTGGGGGTGCGCACCATCTTCAATATTTTGGGACCGCTGGCCAGCCCGGCCAATGCCAATTTGCAATTGCTGGGTGTTTATGACGAAAATCTGGTGGAGCCTTTGGCCAGGGTGCTTGCCAATCTCGGTGTAAAGAGAGCCATGGTGGTACATGGCCATGACGGTTTGGATGAAATCTCTTTAACCACCTCTTCCACTGTTTGTGAAGTCAATAACGGCTATTTGAACAGTTTCTTTTTGGATCCGCGCCAATTCGGCTTTGCCTACTGCAAGCCCGAGGATTTAAAGGGCGGCGGGCCGCAGGAAAATGCGGAAATCGCTAAAAGAATCTTAAGCGGGGAAAAAGGTCCCAAAAGGGATATTGTCCTGCTCAACTCGGCAGTCTGTCTCTATATGGCATATAACAACGTTACTTTGCGGGAATGCGTGAAGATGGCGGCAGACATCATCGACAGCGGCAGGGCGCTGGAACAGCTGAACCGCTTTATCAGGCTGTCCAACAGTGAAGACGGTGAGCAAACATGATTCTGGAGACATTGGCGGAAGCCGGCAGGCGGCGGGTGCAATCGGCCAAAAGCCGGGTGCCTCTGGCCGATTTGCAAGCGCAAGTATGGGAACAAAGAGAAAAAGAAATATCCGGCAAGGCCTTTAACAAGGGTCAAGATTTTGCTTTCGAGCAAGCGCTGAAGAAAAAAGGGCTTTCCTTTATCTGTGAAGTAAAGAAGGCTTCACCCTCCAAGGGGGTTATTGCGCCGGTTTTTCCCTATCGGGAGATAGCCCTCCAATATGAAAAAGCCGGGGCCCGAGCCATTTCAGTTCTCACCGAGCCGGAATATTTTCTCGGCAGCGATATTTATTTGAAAGAAATCAGTGCCTTAGTCAGGATTCCTGTCCTGCGCAAAGACTTTATTCTCGATGAATACCAGATCTATGAAGCGAAGCTGCTGGGGGCCGATGCAGTCCTGTTGATCTGTGCCCTGCTGGATACGGCCACTCTGAAAAAATTTCTCGGCCTCTGTGATGAACTTGGACTCTCCGCTTTGGTGGAAGCCCACACCCAAGCTGATATTGCTTCGGCCCTTGAGGCCGGGGCCAGGGTAATCGGGGTGAATAACCGCAATCTTAATACTTTTGAAGTGGATTTTAACAACTGTTTAAGGTTAAGGGACCTGGTCCCCGAAAATATCGTCTATGTTGCGGAAAGCGGCATTCAAACCCCGGAGCAGATTGCGCTTTTGGAGGAAGCAGGGGTAGATGGGGTTTTGCTTGGCGAGGTACTGATGAGAAGCGCGGACAAAACAGCCATGTTGGCCTACTTGCAAGGCAGAAAGGATAAGGCGGATGGCTAAGATCAAAATTTGCGGGCTAAGAAGAGAACAGGATATTGAGGCGGTTAACGCAGCTTTGCCGGATTATATCGGTTTCGTTTTCGCCAGGAGCAAAAGGCAAATCGACGAGCAACAGGCCGAAAGGCTGAAAGCGAAGCTTAATCCCGCCATAAAAGCGGTGGGGGTATTTGTCAATGCCGATCCGGAGAGGATTATCAACCTCTGCCACAGCCAGGTGATTGATTTGATTCAGCTCCACGGCGATGAAGACGAGGATTACCTCAAGAGACTGAGAAGCCGTGTCGCCAATAAAATCATTAAAGCCGTCAGGGTGAAAGAGGCGCAAGATATTATGAAGGCTTTGGATTTTCCCTGTGATTACCTGCTGTTTGATGCCTTCCGGGAGGGAGAATACGGAGGCAGCGGCCGGACCTTTGATTGGTCCCTGCTTCCGCAGATCCCTAAGCCCTATTTTCTGGCGGGAGGTATCAACGCCGATAATATAGCCCAGGCCCTTACCGAGCACGATCCTTACGGCTTGGATGTCAGCAGCGGGGCGGAGACCAATGGCTGGAAGGATCCGAAAAAGATATGGGATATTGTGGCCAGAGTCAGACAATTTAAGGCCTAACGCCGGTCCTGCTACCGGTCCTAAGAGTGGCCGAAAGCTGTGGAAAATCGGATATTTGGAAGGAGATGGCCGTATGAGCTTTATTTATAAGAAAAAACTTATTTCCCCTGAAGAGTTGAGCAGTGCGTTACCCATGTCTGCCCAAGATGTCCGGAGAAAAAAAGAAAGGGATCAAGAAATCCGGGATATTTTCAGCGGAAGGTCCGATAAGTTTTTGGTCATTATGGGACCATGTTCCGCCGATCATGAAGACGCGGTTTGCGATTACGTTTCCCGACTGGCCGAGGTCCAGGAAAAGGTTTCCAGCCGGATTCTGATTATTCCCAGAGTATTTACCAACAAGCCGAGGACCACAGGCCTGGGATATAAAGGAATAGCCCATCAGCCCGATCCGGAAAAAGAACCGGATTTACAGGAAGGGCTTATAGCCATGAGGAGGTTGCATTTACGGGTCCTGGCTGAAACAGGCCTTACAACGGCTGATGAAATGCTTTACCTGGAAATCTGGCCTTATGTGGAAGATTTGCTGTCCTATGTGGTCATAGGGGCCAGATCCGTGGAGAATCAGCCTTATCGCTTCGCAGTGAGCGGGATGGACTGCCCGGCAGGAATGAAAAACCCCACCAGCGGAGATTTCTCCGTAATGTTAAATTCATGCCTTGCCGCGCAAAGCAGCCACACCTTTATTTACCGGGGCTATGAGGTGAGTACGAGCGGCAACCCCTTTACCCATTGTATTTTAAGAGGGGCCATCGATCAGGACGGCCAATATGTGCCTAATTATCATTATGAAGATTTAATACGGCTCCATGAGATGTATGCAAAATATCAACTGGCCAATCCTGCGGTTATTATCGATGCCAACCATGCCAATTCCGGCAAAATCTATTCCGAACAGCCGAGAATTGTGAAGGAAGTGCTTTACAGCCGTTCGGCCAACCCCGAACTTGCCCAACTGGTCAAGGGCGTGATGATAGAAAGTTATATTGAAGCAGGCAGACAGGATATTTCGGGACGGAATTACGGACAATCTCTGACGGATGCCTGTTTGGGTTGGAAAGAATCCGAAAGATTGATCTATACCATTGCCGAACATGTTTAGAGCAGTAGCGAGTTAAGGAAAAAGGTGAAAAGAATATGTCTAAGAATATGTCTAAGAATATGTCTATGGATATGTCTATGAATATGTCTAAGAATAGGTCCAAAGGAAGATTTGGAATTTACGGCGGGCAATATATTCCGGAGACGCTGATGAAAGCGGTTAGTGAGCTGGAAGAGGCCTATAACCGCTTTAAAAACGATCCGGAATTCACAGCGGAGTTAAATGAGCTTTTGGCCAATTACGCAGGGCGGCCGTCTCTGTTATATTTGGCGGAGAAAATGACCGAGGATCTGGGCGGAGCCAAAATCTATCTGAAAAGAGAAGATCTTAACCATACAGGTTCCCATAAAATCAACAATGTGCTGGGCCAGGTGCTTCTGGCCAAACGCATGGGCAAGAGCCGGGTTATTGCCGAGACCGGAGCTGGACAGCACGGGGTGGCTACGGCAACCGCCGCCGCCCTTTTAGGCCTGGAGTGTGAAATATTCATGGGCAAGGAAGATGCTGAGCGCCAAGCCCTTAATGTTTTCCGCATGAAACTGCTGGGCGCCAAGGTACATGTGGTGACAAGCGGCACCCAGACTCTCAAGGATGCGGTGAATGAAACCTTGCGGGAATGGAGCAGGCGGGTTCAGGATACCCATTACGTTCTGGGCTCCGTTATGGGACCCCACCCTTTTCCCACCATAGTCCGCGATTTTCAAAGCATAATCGGCCGGGAAACCAAAAAACAAATACTGGAGAAGGAAGGCAGGCTTCCCGATGTTTTGATAGCATGCGTGGGCGGGGGCAGCAATGCCATTGGCCTCTTTTATGATTTTATCGGCGATCCGGATGTTCGCCTTATCGGCTGTGAAGCGGCCGGCCATGGTATTCATACCGCCAAGAATGCAGCTACCCTGACCGTCGGCAAGGTCGGTATTTTCCACGGCATGAAATCTTATTTTTGCCAGGATGAGTACGGGCAAATTGCCCCGGTCTATTCCATCTCCGCCGGGCTTGATTACCCGGGGATAGGCCCGGAACATGCTTACCTCCATGATATCGGCCGGGCGGAATATGTGCCGGTTACCGACGAGGAAGCGGTGGAAGCCTTTGAATACCTGTCCCGGGTGGAAGGAATTATTCCGGCCCTCGAAAGCGCCCACGCGGTTGCTTATGCCAAAAAATTAGCCCCGACCATGAGCCGGGAGCAAATTATCGTGGTCGGACTTTCGGGCCGGGGAGATAAAGATGTGGCTGCCATCGCCCGCTACAAGGGGGTGGAAATTTATGAATAGGCTTGAGCAGGTATTTGCCCAAGGCAAAGCTTTTATTCCTTTTATTACGGCGGGTGATCCTTCCCTGGAAATAACCGAACAGTTGGTGCTTGAGCTGGCTGAAGCCGGGGCGGATTTAATTGAACTGGGAATTCCCTTTTCCGATCCGGTGGCCGAAGGACAGGTGATTCAAAAGGCCAGCAGCCGGGCTCTGGCCGCCGGCGTAACGGTTGACCGAATATTTGCCATGCTTAAAGGCCTGCGCCGGACCTGCACGGTGCCGGTAGCCTTTATGACCTATGCCAACCCGGTATTCGCCTATGGGGCCGCCAGGTTTATGGAAAATTGCCGGGAGGCCATGGTGGATGCGCTTATTGTCCCCGACCTGCCTTATGAAGAGCAAGGAGAACTTTTGCCTTTCTGTTTGCCATACGGGATCAGTTTGATTTCCATGATTGCGCCGACCTCCAAGGAGCGCATTCCCATGATAGCTAAAGAAGCCCAGGGATTTATATATTGTGTTTCCTCTCTGGGAGTGACCGGTGTACGGCAAAACATCGGCAACGAGGCCAAAGAAATGGTCCAGCTGGTGAAAGAGGTCAAAGATATACCCTGCGCGGTCGGATTTGGCATTTCAACTCCTGAACAGGCCTCGCGCCTGGCCGAATTTGCGGACGGCGTAATTGTGGGCAGCGCCATTGTGAAAATTGTGGAGCAATACGGCAGAAGTTGTGTGCCTTATGTAGGGGATTACGTGCGCCAGATGAAAAGGGCAATTATTAGATAAAAACAGAATTATTAGATGAAAACGGAATTATTAGATGAAAACAGTAGTTATTAAGAGTAGAGTGTAATTCTTTAAAAAAGCTGCTTGATAGACAAGCAGCTTTTAAATATTGTATACATAAGCTAAAACGGTTGCAATGACAATTCATAAATGATAATCTAAAGTAGATAATTTTAGTAAAGAATATAGTGGAGCAAAGGCGCTCTAAAAAGACCTGTACCTACTGTAGGTAGGAGTACAAGTCGTTTTAGAGCGCCTTTTTAATTATCCTTATTTAAGTTTTATTCTTATTTCAGTTACGAGGGCGAAAAGCAGTATTTTCGCAAAGTAAAGTTAGAGGGTGATGAAAATGCTAAAAACTGGACTACCGAACAAACAGGGATTGTATGATCCGGCTTTTGAACATGACGCCTGTGGCATAGGATTTGTGGTCAGTATCAAAGGGGAAAAATCCCATGAGATAATCGATGAAGCTTTAACCGTTTTGGAAAACTTAACCCATAGAGGAGCCAAGGGAGCGGATGAGAATACCGGTGACGGAGCGGGCATCCTGGTGCAGATTCCCCATGAATTCTTTAAACGGGAATGCGCGGTGCTGGGCTTTGAACTGCCGGAACAGGGCAGCTATGGCGTGGGCATGATTTTTGCCCATCGTTATGAAGATTTTCGCAAAGTCCAAATGCAAACCTTTGAAAAAATCGTGGAAGAAGAAGGGCAAAGGATTTTGGGCTGGCGGGAAGTGCCCATTGACAAGAGCACCATTGGGGAAAGCGCCAAAGCCGTAATGCCCCGCTTTATTCAAGTGTTTATTGAAAAGAACCCCGAAATCAAAGATATCATGGATTTTGAAAGGAAGCTCTATGTAATTCGCAAGCGGGCCGAAAAAACCATTATCCCCATGTGCCGGGATAAAGGCGGTGCCTTCTATGTGGCCAGCCTTTCCGCCAAAACCATAGTTTATAAAGGTATGCTGACCGCCGAACAATTGAGCAATTTCTATCTGGATTTAGCGGATTTGGATTTTGTCTCCGCTTTGGCCATGGTTCACTCCCGCTTCAGTACTAACACTTTCCCCAGCTGGGAAAGAGCCCACCCCAACCGTTATATCATCCATAACGGGGAAATCAACACCATCCGGGGCAATGTGAACTGGATGCGGGCGCGGCAGAAGAGCCTTCAATCCGAACTCTTCGACGATATCAGCAAGCTTTTCCCCATCATTGACGAATCCGGCAGCGACTCCGCCATGTTCGATAACTGCCTGGAATTCCTGCATTTAACCGGCAGGTCCCTGCCCCATGCCATGATGATGATGATTCCCGAACCTTGGGAAAAGCATGAGTTCATGGAAAAAGAAAAAAGGGACTTCTATGAATTCCACAGCCTTTTGATGGAACCCTGGGACGGCCCGGCGGCCATAGCCTTTACGGACGGGGTGGTTATCGGGGCGGTACTGGACCGCAACGGACTGCGCCCCTCCCGCTACTATGTTACCAAAGACGATAAAGTTATCCTGGCTTCCGAAGTCGGTGTCATGGACATTAAACCCAATAAAATCAAGTATAAAGGCCGTCTGGAACCCGGGAAAATGCTGCTTATCGATACCCAGGCCCAGCGCATTATCTCCGACGAAGAGCTGAAGAAAAGCGTGGCCAGGGAGAATCCCTATGACCAGTGGATCGAAAAGCATATTGTCAAATTTGATGACCTTGCAGCCCGGGTGAAACAGCAAGAAATGGACAAAGTTATACAAGTAAGGTGGAAAGAAGAAAACACCGGCTTAAATGATAAAGAGGGTACTGTTGACCTTGTAAGCCGGCAGAAGGCTTTTGGCTACACCTTTGAGGATATAACCAAGACTATCACCCCCATGGCGGTGGAAGGAGCGGACCCGGTAGGATCTATGGGCATGGATGTTCCGCTGGCCGTGCTTTCTGAAAAGCCCCAGATGCTCTACCTCTATTTCAAGCAGCTCTTTGCCCAGGTCACCAACCCGCCCATTGACGGTATCCGGGAAGAGATTATTACTTCCTGCAATATGCTTCTTGGCAGTTCCGGCAATTTGCTCAAACCGGACCAAGGAAATGCGGCTTCCATATTCCTGGAGCACCCGTTACTCA
>Ga0134099_1001311_pt1 | contig 24310 bp, 19 predicted proteins | sample 10_taG_2_FD_105482 | JGI IMG/M metagenome (GOLD analysis project Ga0134099, IMG submission 105482) | Switchgrass degrading microbial communities from high solid loading bioreactors in New Hampshire, USA - 10_41_5_180_A2 metaG | ecosystem: Engineered > Bioreactor > Semi-continuous > Anaerobic >...
ATAGCCTTTCAAAAAACGTCATGCGTTAGGAGGATCGGACTAATCCACAGCGTCTGTAAGAATTATAGCATTAAGTCCTTGGAGAGGGACTATAAACACTACTACTTTATAATACGAGGAGATTGGCTTGACAGGCTGACCGGGATCCCGTCTGTACGGATTCAGGGAGAGCATCTGGTGCTGCCCGGCTATCCGGAGGATCATCCGACTCTTGAAATCTTCTCCTATATACCCGAGAGGTCCGGGAATTTCAAGTCGATCAATAAACCGGGGCTGGCCCATCTGGCCTTTGAGGTCGAGGATGTAAGGGAAACCCTGAAGAAGATTATTGCGGAAGGCGGCGGACAGGTCGGAGAGGTAGTCGAAGCGGATTACCCCGGTAATGTCAGGGCGACCTTTGTATACGCCACGGATATCGAAGGAAATATAATCGAATTGCAAAGCTGGCAGAGAACTTGAAGCGGAGTTTTTCTGCTCAGATCAAATAAACGGAGTTGGATTATGAGTTTTATCGGGAATTTAATATGGCTGGTTTTTGGCGGGATCCTTGGCGCCATTGCATGGTTTGCTGCGGGGCTGCTGCTGTGCATTACAGTGATCGGCATTCCCTTCGGCATACAGTGCTTTAAAATAGCGGGCTTTGTACTATGGCCTTTCGGAAGAGAAATCGAGATCGGTCATTTCGGAGCCTGCGGGCTGATCTTGAATATTTTGTGGATTATGTTACTCGGTCTGGAATTAGCCGCGTTTCACCTGGTGGTCGGTGTGATCTTCTGCATTACGATCATCGGGATTCCGTTCGGATTGCAGCATTTCAAACTTGCCAGGCTTGGTTTTATTCCGTTTGGAGCCAGGATTTATTAAAAAGGCGAAAGATTGCAGCTTGGCCGGTGTAAGTGTTTCTTAACGGCTGTCTCTGTCCGTCATACATTTCACACGATCGATTTTTTTCACCCCGGCAGGAAGAGTTTTATCGATGCGAGGAATTCCGGTATGTCCTTCGCAAAAATTACTGGTATACCGCGCATACACCGGTATATCATAGCAGTATGACAATTAAAAAAGGAGGAACGGTATGGGAAAAATCGCTGCTTTTTTCGATATCGACGGCACTATTTCGCGGGAAGGCCTGATCAGCGAAATGTTCCGAAAGATGGTGAAGTATGAGCTCATCGACAACAGCAGATGGTATAAGGAAGTCGAGCCGGCCTTTGACCAGTGGAACAGGCGCCTGGGGGATTACGATCTTTATCTGCAGAAGATGGTGGACATCTATTCGGAGACGATCAAGTTTACAAATCCCTTTCATATTTCTTACATTTCTAAAAAAGTGATTGAACAAAAGGGAGAACGCGTTTACACTTATTCTCGTGAGAGAATTCAATGGCACAAGGATCGGGGGCATCTGGTCATTGCGATATCCGGTTCCCCGGTGGAGCTTGTCCGTGAAATGTCTGCGATGTACGGAATGGATGATTACAAAGGCACGGTCTATGAAATCGGAAGCGATGGAGCTTATACCGGAAAAATCATTCCCATGTGGGACGCGGCCAGCAAAAAAACTGCCGTCCTGGAGATGGCAAAAAAACATCAGATCGATCTGACCGAAAGCTATGCTTACGGAGATACGGCGGCGGATCTTGCAATGCTGAAGCTGGTCGAACATCCTTTCGCAATCAATCCGACCAGAGAACTGATCTCTCATATTTTGAAAGATGATTTCCTGAGGGAAGCAATCACCATCATCGTGGAACGGAAGGACGTGACCTACCGGTTGAATGCGGATTCCCTTCAGCTCATCGATCAGCCGTAACGACGGAGGTAATGTCTTGTTTATAGAAATTTTAAAGGCGGTCTTCCTGGGTATTGTGGAGGGGATTACGGAATGGCTGCCCATCAGCAGTACCGGACATATGATCCTGGTGGACGAATTTATCCGGCTTAAGATGTCCGATGCGTTCAAGGAAATGTTTCTCGTGGTGATCCAGCTGGGCGCCATCATGGCGGTGGTCCTGCTGTACTTCCATAAGCTGAATCCCTTTTCGCCGAGGAAGTCGCCAAAACAAAAAAAGGAGACCATGGCCATCTGGTATAAGGTGGTGGTGGGAGTCCTTCCGGCCGCGGTGCTGGGATTCCTGTTTGACGACTGGCTCGACGAACATCTTTACAACTATCAGACAGTTGCGCTGACGCTGGTCATTTACGGAATATTGTTCATCGTAATAGAAAACCGCAACAAGGGCAAGGTCGCCAGAGTGCGGGATTTCGGCGATCTGAGCTATCGGACCGCATTCCTTATCGGAGTGTTCCAGGTCCTGTCCCTGATTCCCGGAACCTCCCGGTCCGGCGCCACCATACTGGGAGCCATCCTTTTGGGGACTTCCCGAACCATTGCCGCGGAATATTCCTTTTTTCTTTCCATTCCCGTCATGTTCGGCGCAAGCCTGCTGAAGCTCGTTAAATTCGGATTAGAATTCAGCGAGATGGAGCTCGTGATCCTCGCCACCGGGACCGCCGTCGCGTTTATCGTCTCGGTGTTCGCGATCCGGTTCCTTTTGGGATACATCAAGACAAACGATTTCAAGGCCTTCGGCTGGTACCGCATCGTTCTTGGCATTTTCGTCATGGGGTATTTCCTGATATTTGATTGAGATTCGCGGCTCCGGCCCAGGTGTTCGGCAGAGAAATTTGCGACAATAATAGCGATAACAATAGAGAAAATAATAACGGTAAACCGGCAAAATTCGAAGGTAAAAATTTGCCGGTTTTTTGATTATGCGAAAGGAACCTTTTTCCGGAACCGTCGTCTAAAATACATGACGGGGAGCAGACGGCGGCGCAGGCTATGCCAGCGCGGCGGTTCGGTCGCCCAAAGGAACGAAAGGGGGCATATAACAACAATGAAGAAAAAATTGTTTGCAGTCTTAATCGCCGGAGCCATGACCGTAAGTTTGTCTGCAGTCGCATTCGCCGGCGGATCTATTAAACTTTTCTACAACGGTGAGGAAATTCGGACGGATGTTTCACCGGTCAACATAAGCGGGAGGATTTTGGTTCCTGTAAGAGCAGTTGCAGAAGCGATGGGCGCAAAGGTTGAGTGGGACAAGGACAACCATCGGGTCTACATTACGGGAAGCGATCAGGAACTGCGGATCGCAAATCTGGAGCGGGCCATCGCGCCGAAAAGCAGCCGGGAGGCGGTGAATTCCTGGGCTTCTGCTGTTCAGGCGAGAAACGGCGCCTGGCAGTATGCCGTGATGACGGCGGCGTTGAAGGAAAAGTCCTATGAAGAGCTCTCCTCCATGGGCTGGTCCACGGGGACTTCAAGCCCCTGGGTCAAGAGTTTTGAGGTGAAGGCGCTCGGCAAGGCCGGAGGCGGGGCCGATCTCTATTCGGTGACCTTTACATGGGCCGATTCGACCAATGAGGAATCAAAGACCACCGATTATGTCAAAGTGAAAAATGAAGACGGGGTATGGCTGGTGGATTCCATTGCCGCACTGTCTCTGAAGGGTCAGATCACAGAGATCAACGTGAATGACGACGGTGTCGCGGAAAGCGTCTTTATAATAAGCGGAGCGGAAACCGGAGCTGTCTATGCGGAAGGTCTTGCGATCATCGGTGAAAATACGAAGATCTATAAAGGGTACACCGATACGGAGCTCAAACCGGAAGACATTAAAAAAGGCAGCAGGGCGGAGGCCTTCTATAACCCCGGACCGATGATCATGATCTATCCTCCCCAGGCTCTTGCGGATGAAATACGGATATTCGAATAGAGGTTCCAGTGACAGGCCTTTATCAAATGATAAAAGGCGGATAATTCCTCGGAGGGCGGCTTCGGACGAAGCCGCTCTTTTCATTTCTTTTCCTGCTTCGTATTTGTCTTTTCCTATTTGTGACTGTTTTCTCCGCTTTAGCTTTTTCCGTGCAGAAAATCGCTTTTTAAAAATGCCATGCTTTTTCTTGTTTATTATTCCAAAAGGTCATATACTATAAAAGCGGGGCACCTCGACTGGCCTAATACCTTGAAAGAAGAAGAAAAAGTATGGTGAAAGAAATTAAAGAAACAAAAGACGAAGTAAAGAGCGCGAAGTTGTCCACCATCATTGTGGTTGTAATCACGTCTTTTATTATTCCGTTCAACGGCAGCGCGCTGAATTTATCGATCCCCGCAATGGGAAGTGAATTTCACGTAAGCGCCGCCACCGTGGGTTGGATCGTGACGGGATATCTGATCGCATCCGCGGTTTTATCGGTGCCTTTTGGACGGCTGGCGGACCTTACCGGACGCAAAAGGATCCTGGCAGCCGGGCTTTTATCTTTTTCGATCTTCTCCGGCGCCGCGGTCTTTGCCGGATCCATGGCCGTCATGCTGCTGCTTCGGGTTTTGCAGGGCGTCGCGGGCGCTATGATTTTCAGCACGAATATCGCAGTGTTGATCGGCGCGTTTCCTCCGGAAAAAAGAGGAAAGGTTCTCGGTTATTCCGTTGCATCAACCTATATCGGATTGTCGGCGGGACCCGTGCTCGGCGGATTTATGAATCATTATCTTGGGTGGCGCTCAATCTTTGTCCTGACCTCTGCCGTCAGCGCCATCGTTTTTCTCATCGCCCTGAAGAAGCTTCCTTCCGCGAAAGTCGAAACAAGCGGACAGCGCCTGGATATACCCGGAAATATCCTGTATATCCTGATGCTGACCCTCATGATGTTCGGGCTGTCCGCGGTTACTGACCTGTTCTATGCGAAATATCTCATTATCGCGGGAATCGCATTGTTCATCCTGTTTGTCGTTCATGAACTGAAAACCGAGTCACCCATCGTGGAAATCCGGCTTTTTGCGCAGAATATCGGCTATTCCTTTTCCAACCTTGCCGCCTTGTTGAATTACGGAGCGACCTTCGCGCTGGGCTATCTGCTGTCCATTTATCTTCAGGTGATAAAGGGCTATGATTCACAGATTTCCGGGCTGATCCTCATCGCGCAGCCTTTGCTGCAGGCGGTTTTGTCCCCATATTGCGGAAGGCTTTCGGACCGGGTTTCGCCGTTTAAGCTGGCGTCCTTCGGAATGGGTCTTTGCGCCCTCGGCCTGTTCTTGTTCATTTTTATTACGGAGGATTATCCTCTTTCGATGATCATAGCGAATCAGATTCTTGTGGGCATCGGCTTCGCGTTTTTCTCATCTCCAAACACCAATGCGGTTATGTCCTTCGTCGAAAAGAAGGATTACAGCGTGGCATCCTCGATCCTGGCTACCATGCGTTCCATCGGGCACAGCGTCAGCATGGCCGTGGTGACCGTTATCGTCGCATGGCAGATCGGCGATGCGACCTTGACCGACGCGGAACCGGAAATTCTGGTGAGAACGATGCATATCTCATTTATCATCTTTACCTGTGTCTGCGCTGTGGGGATCTTCATTTCCCTGAAGCGGAAGCCGAAGCAGGCTTAAGAGGAAAAGGGACGAAGGAATAAGTAAAAGATAATAGAATAATCGAAGGAATGAAGGAAAGAGGGAACAAATAAGGGCTCATTGCGTCTTATTTTAAGACGGAATAATATGGAATAAAAACATATGCTCCATCCGGAGCGAGAAAGGGAGGACAAACAAATGAAAAGAAAAGTAGCGTTTGTATTCATCAACGCCAACATTACGGAAGCGAGAAAAATGGAAATGGACCTGGGACAGGGCCTTATGATCATGGTCGGAGTCGGAAGCTATGATTCGGCTTGTGAAGAGGCGAAGAAGCTTGCGGAAGAAGGCGTTATCCTGATTGAACTCTGCGGAGGTTTCGGAACCATCGGTCACGCGAAGGTTGCCCAGGCGGTGGCGGAAGCCGTCGGGAATAAATGTCAGGTGGGAGTCGTGCGCTTTGACAATCATCCCGGATATGACAACCAGTCCGGAGACGCCAGGTGGCTGTAAAGGCAAACAAACACGGTTTTGACCGCAGGGGGATGGCCGTTATGAAGGAGGAAAGGGTGATGAGGAAATTGATGAGGAATAAAATGAAAAATCTTTCGATGTGCCTTTTGGCCGTCCTGATCTCGGCGTGGGCTTTTGCCGGATGCGGAGCTGAGACGTCGGGTTTGGGCGGCGGAAAGGCGGGCGCGGGCAGCCTGCGGCTTGCTCCGGAGGAATACCCGAAGGTCGACGGATCCACGGTGACGATACCGCTTTCGGAAGCCGTCGCTTCCGCGGTGATGGGCATAAGCGTCGACGAGGCGAGGCAGTATATCCTACATAACAAAACCCACCGGGCATATATAAATCTCGTAGACGGAAATGCCGACATCATCTTTGTGACTTCCCCTTCTGAGGAAGAACTCAAATACGCAAAGGACAACGGGGTTGAGCTGGAGGTCGTGCCCATCGTCAGCGAGGGCTTTGTGTTTCTGACCAGCAGCGAAAATCCGGTGAAGAATCTGACCCTGCAGCAGATCAGGGACATTTATTCCGGGAAGATCGTAAACTGGAAAGACGTGGGCGGCGAAGACAAGAAGATCGTCGCTTACCAGAGGCCGGAGAATTCCGGAAGCCAGACCGGGATGCTGGATCTCGTCATTGGTCCGGATGAAATCATGCCTGCGCCGACGGAAAAGGTCATCGCCGAGATGGGAAGCCTTGTCGACGCGGTGGCCGTATATACCAATGAGGAGGACGCCATCGGCTACTCTTACTATTACTATGTCACGGACATGTGGAAAAACGAAAAAGTCAAGCTGCTGGCGGTAGAAGGCGTCTATCCGGATAAAGAGACCATCAGCAACGGTTCCTATCCGCTCCGGACCGCTTATTATGCCGTTTTGCGTGCGGATGAACCGGAAGGCAGCAATGCGAGAAGGCTTCTGGACTGGATCCTGAGCGAGCAGGGACAGAGGTTGGCGGAGGAGGCGGGCTATGTCAGGCTTGGCAGCTAGCGGTCTGCCGCGGAAACCGGGCGGAATTGCCGGACGGCGCAAAAGGGCGGCCGCTCTTGCGCTGTCCGTCTGCTTTGCCCTCCTGTCCTTAACCGGCTGCGGCGGGCAGTCGATTCCTGCCGGAGGCGCCGGAAACATCGAAATCAAATCACCCTTGGCCATCAATTATACGATAAACAACCCTCTTACCTTCGAGGAGCACAGGGAAGGAAACAGAGAGGAGTTTGATTACGTTTATATTACTGTCGACGGGCTTAAGGACGAGAAAGTCGAGCAGTCCATAAATAACAGGATCAAAGAGGTTTATGACGAGCTGCGGGTTCAGGACCTGCCCCCGTACCGCGGCATCAAGGCGGCTGTAGAAGAGGGCGCCGAACTCAAAAGAGAGCAGGTTTTAACCAGCGTTGTCGGGAATTTCAACAACATCCTGTCGGTCATGATATGGAAGAGCGTCTCGTACCGAAATCCTTCCGATAAGGTTTATCCGGAGAAGGAATATTACAATATGGTTCATTTTTCCGAGATAGAAACCCTTAATTTCGATCTCAATACCGGCGAGGAGATCCGCCTGAAGGATCTGTTCTGCGACGACGTGGATTATATGGAGCTCATCAATGAATATATGAGCCGACACCTGGCCGAAAGCTACGTCGAGGAGGAGGTTTACAGCTTCTATTATAGCGGATTGAAGCAGGTGGAATCCTTTAAAGGACTGTCGCAGGACCAGAAGTTTTCCGTCTATCCGTATGGAATCGCCTTGGTTTTCGATTATAGGACGCCCCAGTTCGATACGGAATTCACGGCGGTAACCGCCATGATCAACTTCTCGGAATTGGGGGACTGTATCGCCGTTACGCAGAGATTTTATAATGACCAGGAAAACATATACACGTCGGAAGAGCCGGCGGTGAAATCCCTGGCCATAAAGAATATGAAAGATGACGTATCCGGTTCCGAATCCCGACAGGACGGCAATGTCCATATCTACAGAAACTGGCGCTGGTCATCCGATCTGCCGGAAGAAATTAAAAACCGGCTTGAAAAGATGATTGAAGTGGATCAGCAGGCGGTAGACGAGGCCAATGCTTATTTCCGCGGAATGTCGGATGCCGAGATCAGGGAAATCGGTGTGGCTTTCTATCATATCTCGGTATATGTCAACAGATACGGCAGGTATATCAATATCAGCAAGCGTTCCAGCCTTTATACGCCTAACAGGGGCAGGGAATTGTTCGAAGGCTATTGCTATGACAGCGAAACGATGGAAGAAATCGAGCTTTCGGATCTGTTCAAAGAGGGTTTTGATTATAAACCCGTCATCCTGGACGCCATCAAGAGAACAATAGCGGAATATGACGCAGGCTACGGCGCAGCCTTGGGAAAGGCTGCCGCTGCCGGAGACGACGCGTTGCTTGACGGGATACAGGGCTTTTTGCTGGATAGCGACGTCATAAGCATTTTTATCGCCCACGAAATGCCGGAGGGTCAGACGGGTTCTCTTTACCTCAATATCCCCTATGCGGATTTCGGCTGTGATAACATGAATATATTCCGCTGAACATACGTAAGAATAGGAAGGGCCAATCGGCAGCGCGGCTGCCTCCGGGCCGCTAAAAACCCATTTGTTTATTGGTTGTGACTGGTGGTATAATTACAAAAATAAGGATAAAGATAAAAGCATGCAAATGAAAATAACGGAGGTAGCATATGAAGGATGTTTTGTATTTAACGGAAGAAAACTATGAAAGCGAAGCAATGAGTTCGGATCTTCCCGTCCTTATTGATTTCTATGCCGACTGGTGCGGCCCGTGCAAGATGGTGGGGCCCATCATCGAGGAACTGGCGGAAAAGTACGCCGGAAAAGCAAAGATCTGCAAAGTAAATATCGATGAGCAGCGCAAGCTGGCCATTACAAATAAAGTAATGAGCATTCCAACCTTGTTTTTCATAAAAGACGGCGAGATTAAGGAAAGGGTTTCAGGCGCGTTGCCGCAGTCCGTTCTTGAAGAGAAGCTGAACGCTTTGATTAACGAATAATAATATCCGGAATTCCGGATTCGGATAAGACACGAAAACACCTGATTTTTTCCGTAAAGGATGATTTGACGCTTTATGTACTCAATCACATTCATAGACATGTCGGCGTGGATAGGGGTGCTTTTCCTTGTCAACTTCATCATCGCACTGACGATTATATTCTTGGAAAGGAAAAACCCCTCTGCTACCCTCGCCTGGATCATGATTCTCTTCCTGGTTCCGGTGGTAGGGATTCTTTTTTATTTTTTGTTTTCGCAAAACATTGCGAGGAAAAAAATTTTTAAGATGAGCCAATCGGAGGAGGCGTTCATAAATACGTCCCTGAACGAACAGATCAAGGCTATCAGAAACGGGCAATTCGCTTTTTCCAATCCGGAGTCGAAAAAATGGCAGGACATGATCCTGCTGCATCAAACCTACAGCGAAGCTTTTCTGACCCAGGACAATAAAGTAACCGTATTGACCGACGGCCGGCATAAATTTGACAGTCTGATCAAGGATTTGCAGGAAGCCAAGCATAGCATCAACATCATGTACTTTATTATAAAAAACGATGCGATGGGCCGCATGCTCATCGATACGCTGACCCAGAAAGCGCGGGAAGGCGTCGAGGTTCGGCTTTTGATCGACGCCATGGGCAGCAGGCAGATATCGGATAAAACCCTGGAGGAATTTAAAAAAGCAGGCGGCCGGTATGCTTTTTTCTTCCCGCCCATGTATAAATATCTGAACTTAAAGCTGAATTACAGGAATCACCGGAAGCTGGTGGTCATCGACGGCGTGATCGGCTATTTGGGTGGTTTTAACGTCGGAAATGAATATGTGGGCAAGAAAAAGAAATTCGGGAACTGGAGGGATACCCATTTGCGGCTTTTGGGATCCTGCGTGCAGGACATGAACGCCCGCTTCTTTCTGGATTGGCGTTTCGCATCGAAGGAACCCGTCGACATATCCCGGGTATATTTCGAGGAGCCGTTTCAGGCGGGCACCACGGGGATACAGATCGTGTCCTGCGGTCCGGACTCCCAGAAGGAGGAGATCAAGCACGGCTATCTGAAAATGATCTCTTCCGCCAAGAAAAATATTTATATTCAGACGCCGTATTTCGTTCCCGACGACAGCATCCTGGAAGCCCTGAAGATGGCCGCATTCTCCGGCGTGGACGTAAGGATCATGATTCCTTGCATGCCGGACCATATGTTTGTCTACTGGGCTACATACTCCTATGTAGGGATTCTCCTGGATGCCGGCGCCAGGATCTTCATCTATGATGACGGCTTTTTGCATGCAAAGACCATTTGTGTGGACGGAGAAGTTGCTTCCATCGGATCGGCGAATTTCGATATCCGAAGCTTCCGGCTGAATTTCGAAACCAACGCGTTTATTTACGACGCCTCGGAAGTGTATAAGCTGGAGGCGATTTTCGAAACGGATATGACCAAATGCCGCGAACTTACAAAGCAACTTTATAGAAACCGGCCGATGAGCGTCAAGTTCAAGGAGTCCATATCACGATTGCTTTCGGATCTGTTATAATCGTCGACGATTTTCGTCGGCGATTTTTATTTAAAAACTTGATTATTATAGAAATTTTCTATATAATGATCTCATTGTGTGTGTCATTATATAGAAAGGGGAACAGTAATGTATTTCAACTACCTGGATAAGACAGATCCTGAAATCAGCGCCGTCATTCAAAGGGAAATGGCGAGACAGGAGCACAAGATCGAATTGATCGCATCGGAGAACTTCACCAGCAGAGCGGTTATGGAAGCCTGCGGTAGCGCCTTGACAAACAAATATGCGGAAGGTTACCCCAATCACAGGTATTATGGCGGATGCGAACATGTGGACGAAGCGGAAAGTCTGGCTATTGAAAGAGCGAAAGCGTTGTTTCATGCGGAATATGCCAATGTCCAGCCCCATTCCGGCGCAAGCGCGAATCTCGCGGCATATTTTTCGCTGCTGGAACCCGGAGATACGGTTCTGGGCATGGATCTGTCCAACGGAGGGCATCTCACTCACGGAAGCCCAGCCAACATGTCAGGCAAATACTTTAATTTTGTTCCCTATAGGGTTCATCCTCAGACGGAGAGACTTGATTTTGACCAGATCAGAGAGTTAGCTCTTAAACATAGACCGAAGCTGATCGTTGCCGGTGCCAGCGCATATCCGAGAATTATTGAAGCGGATAAATTCCGGCAGATCGCCGATGAAGTAGGCGCGTTGCTGATGGTGGACATGGCCCATTTCGCCGGGCTGGTTGCGGGGGGCTGTCATCCGAATCCGGTAGAGCATGCCCATCTGGTTACTTCGACAACGCATAAGACGCTCAGAGGACCCAGAGGCGGAATGATCCTGGCGAAAGCGGAATTTGAAAAGCGCATTAATAAAGCGATCTTCCCCGGCATGCAGGGAGGGCCCCTCATGCATATCATCGCCGGAAAAGCCGTTTGTTTCAAGGAGGCTTCAACTCCGGAATTTGCAGAATACACAAGACAGGTGGTCCGCAATGCCGCTAAAATGGCGGAGGAACTGCTGGCAAGAGGGTTCCGGCTCGTATCGGGCGGTACCGACAACCATCTGGTGCTGGTGGACCTGACCAACAGGAAACTTACGGGCAAAGAAGCGGAAAGGCTTCTGGATGCAGCCAACATTACAACAAATAAAAATACGATTCCCAATGATCCCGCCGGTCCCATCGTCACCAGCGGAATCAGGCTCGGAACTCCCGCGATGACGACACGGGGATTCAAAGAGCCGGAAATCGTCAAAGTGGTGGAAGCCATTGCTTTAGTATTGGACAACCCGTCGGATCCTACAGCAGCGGAAAAGGCGAAGAAGATCGTCAGGGAGCTTTGTGAAGCGTTCCCGTTGTATAACGGGGTGAAATAGCGCCGAAGCCGGGCTCAAATAAAAAATCGAGCCAGAGTGTCATGATCTAACATGAGTGCTCTGGCTTTATTTATTGCTGTTATTTCAGTTCGGGATGCAAACCTTCGTACCCGGAATCTTGAAGTCTTCCGGTGTGAGCGTGGGATTCGCCATCAGGAGGCTGTCGGAAAGCACCAGCAGCTTTTTGCTGATCGAGTCCAGAGTATCCCCGCTCTTGACAATATATGCGCCGGACATCGGACAGGTCCGGAAACGGTCCACCGTGGGGATCCGGAGGGTCAGGTTTTCCAGAGGACCGGTGAAGTCAATCCCGGGGTTGCTGCTCTGCAATGCCGCAAAGGAAAGCTCATACCGATCCAGAATCCGTGTCAGCGTATCGCCGCGCTGGGTGCTGTATACCTTGAATGCCTGAACCGGAGTGCTTGCGCCGGAGGGTGTCTCGCTGCGATTCTCTTCCGTTATGGGAATGCATAGCTGCATTCCGATCCTAAGGTTATAAGGATCCAGATCAGGGTTCGCTCTCATCAGCGCGTCCAATGTAATCTGGTATTGTTTCGCAAGCATGTAAAGGGTGTCACCGGCTCTTACCGTATGCAGTATGCCTTCACAGGCAGGCGGTGCTTCCGGTGTTCCGCCCGGGGTCGGGGCGCCCGGTACCGGTATCGGCGGCACAGACGGCATCGATGGCATTGAGGGCATTGAGGGCATTGAGGGCATCGATGGTATTGACGGCATCGAGGGCGTCGAGGGCTCGGAGGGTCTTGCCGGCATCGACGGCATCGAGGGCACAGGCGGTCTGGACGGCATGGATGGCATCGACGGCATCGAGGGCTCGGAAGGTCTTGCCGGCATCGACGGCATCGAAGGTATCGTCGGCATCGGCGGTCTCGACGGCATAGGAGGTATTGACGGAAGCGAGGGCGTCGGCGGAGTCGACGGCATGCCGGGAGCCGGGGTAACCTGATTCTCTTTTAAGTACAATTGGCCCGCATTGCTTTTCGCGTCGGGAATACAGATTTTCATCCCTATCTGGAGCATGTACGGATCAACCTGGGGATTGGCATTTATAATGCTGTCCAGCGTGACCCCGTACCGCTTGGCAAGCATATACAACGTATCCCCAGCCCTAACAGTATGGATGGTTCCGCTGCATCCGGCAGCCTGATTATCGTTCCTGTTGCTGTAGGCCGGGATGCATATTTTTTGCCCTATCTGCAGGTTATACGGGTTAACGCCGGGATTTGCGTTCAGGATATCTTCCAAAAGTACGTTATAGGTTCTGGCAAGCGCATAAAGAGTATCCCCCTGTCTTATGGTATGGATCGGTCCGGAACAAATCGGAGTAGGTAAAGGCATTGGTCCGGGGGCGGGTACGGTTGGCTTCCCGGGCATACCTGGCTTGCCGGGCAACGTCGGCCTGACGGGTGCAGGAGCTGGAGTTGGAGCTGGAGTTGGAGCTGGCGTCGGAGCTGGCGTCGGAGCCGGAGCGGGGGCTGGTGCAGGAGCAGGTGTCGGTCGCGGAGCGGGTGCGGGCATCGGTTTCGGAGCAGGCATCGGCTTTGGTGCAGGTTTCGGAGCGGGCGCGGGCCGTGGGGTCGGCACAGGAGTCGGCGGACACGGTGCGGGCTCGGGACACGGCGGGCACGGTGCGGGTTCGGGATAAGGGGCTTGCTCGGGGCAAGGCGGACATGGGGCGGAAATCATTTCCGGGGCAAGCTCCGGACCAGGGGCGGGCGCGATTTCAGGGCACGGAGCCGGTGCGGGGCAAGGCACGAATTTCTGCTTTTCCTCACAGGGACAATCCATTTCCATAGGACTTAAGTCGATATCGGGGCATTTCACTTCGGGCCGGTAGTCGCATACATCCTCGGCAGGCTCATTACATTTGTCCTTTTTTCCGGGAATACAGATTTTTTGTCCGCATTTCAGATTGTACGGGTTAAGTATCCGATTCGCCTCCATAAGCAGCGACACGGGAACGCCAAATCTCTGCGAAATGGAATAAAGCGTATCGCCGGATTTGGCCGTATACACTTCTACACATACATATTCCGATGAGAGGCTCGGGGTTCTGGGAAATTTAGGGCTCATACTGCTATCTTGAACCATAATTTATAAATCACCTCGCGTTCAAAATTTACTATCATAGTATTTAAAATCGTTACAATTTGTGATAAAATAACCAAATTAGGGACAAGACGAAGCAGGAAACCCGTCTGATCAGAAAGGAGAAGTATTTTGAGCAAAATCAATCTGGATTCACTAGTTTTATACGATAACATCAGGCAGGACGGGATCGTGCAGGCCGCCGTAAAAATCGTAAACGAATTCGATTACCATGAATATATATCATATATGGAAGCCGAGTATTATCTGGTACAGAGAGAGCTTCTTTCGGCTACGGACCACCTGGATATAAACGGTACGTACTGGCAAAACTATATCTGCAGGCTGATTGCGGAAAGCGAGAACCGGTTCAGCTTAATGAGCGAAAAGGGGAAGTCGGACGGGAACATCCGGGCCATCGCCGTCCGGGAGATGGGCGAACTGAAAAAGCTGTATGCCATCGACTGGGAAAGGATCGGTTCGGTTTTCGGAGACGGCGGGGTATCGGTCTGTTGCCTGAGACAGGAAAGAGGACTGGAATCGCAGGCGGGCCACCGGGATAAGATCAGGCTGGCGCTGGAAGCGGATACAAATGAAAAGACGGCGGATATGCTCATCGGCTATTACGGGGAATACGGCTGCGGCATTTTTGAACGGTATCATGCTTTCCTGTGGGACGGCATGCTGGTGGGCGTCCGGCATTATGACAAGATTACCTTCGACCGGATTATCGGTTATGATCGGCAGAAGAACGCGTTAATAGAAAACACGGAGTTTTTCCTGAAGGGCTATCCCGCGAACAATGTACTGCTCTACGGCGACAGGGGCACCGGGAAATCATCCTCGGTGAAAGCGCTGCTGAATAAATTCAAAGACAGCAAGCTCAAACTCATATCCCTGAACAAAAATAATGTGGACGATCTGTATAAGATCATTGAATCCGTTGCCGGCCGGGGCTGCAAGTTCATCATATTTATCGACGATTTATCTTTTGACGATACGGAAATCGGGTATAAACATTTCAAATCGGTGATAGAAGGCGGGGTTGAGGCGCAGCCCTCCAACGTCTTGATCTATGTTACCTCCAACAGGCGGAATCTCATAAAAGAGACCTGGAAGGACCGCGCCGGGGACAGCGGAGAGGTCCACAGCAACGACGGAATGCAGGAAAGGCTTTCCCTGGCGGACCGTTTCGGCCTGTGCATCACCTATACCGCTCCCGGCAAGGAGGAATTCCTGCATATCGTAAAGGGGATCGCAAAGCAGGAAAATCTGGAAATAGACGAAAACCTGCTGGTGGAGGAGGCGCTGAAATGGGACGCCCGGCAGAAGGGGCGCTCCGGAAGGGTCGCCAGACAGTTCATAAACCATATCCACGCAAAGGTTTTAAACGGCGGCCTTGGATCCTGACGACTGCGTCAAGGCCGATTTGAGCGGCGGCAATGCGCGGATCCGCGGCTGACGCAGCCGGCAACAAAAATACAGCATTAAAGGAGTAAGTATATTTGAGATTTATTAAGCAATATCCTTTGGCAGTTCTGCTTCTTTTGTACCTGGTCGTCCAGTCGTTTTTCGATGGCCAGATGCGCGATCCCATGGGATGGATCATGAGCAAGCTGCTGATACTTCCCGCGATTCTGATCGGCCTGTCGTTTCATGAATTTGCCCATGCGTTTGCGGCAGACCGGTTGGGAGACAGGACGCCGAGAATGTATGGGAGGGTTACCCTCAATCCGGCGGCGCATATCGATCCTTTCGGTCTCCTGGCGCTGTTTTTCATCGGCTTCGGCTGGGGCAAACCGGTCGTGGTGGACGACAGGAATTTCAGAAACAGAAGGAGGGACAACCTGATTGTCGATCTGGCCGGCGTGACCACGAATTTCATGCTGGCGGTTGTTTTCGCAGGAATCCTGCAGCTTCTGTTCGAGTTTCAATATCATTTTCTGACTACCTCATTGGGTGGCATTCTTGCCTTAATGATTTTTTATATCATTTCCATCAATATCGTCCTGATGATTTTCAATCTGCTGCCGATTCCGCCGCTGGACGGCTTCGGGATTCTGACGGAATTGTTCAACTTAAGAGAAAAGGAATGGTATTACAGGGTTTACGACAACGGCTTCATTATCCTGATGCTTTTGATCGTGTTCAACGTGACGGGCAAGGTGTTGGGACCCGGGGTCAACTTTGTTTTAGGCGTTATCGGGCAGTTCTTCCCCGTAATCCGGATGATTGTATAAGCGGGACTGATCCGGAAGACAGGGAATAAACGGCCAGTCAATTTTATTTTGGGTAATTACATTAGCACTCTACTGATAAGAGTGCTAATTTTATTGTTTATTAATTTCTTGAAGTGGTATATAATAGGTGTATGTGAGACAGGGGGTGTTTACATGAATTTCGAGAAATTTACACAGAACGCGCAGTCCGCGATCATGGACTGTCATAATATAGGGGTTCAGGAAGGGCATCAGCAGTTGGACGGAGAGCACCTGCACCTCGCGCTGATGCTTCAGCAGGACGGACTGATCCCGAAGCTGGTGAGCTATATGGGCGTCAATCCGGGAGAAATCGTTGGGGACCTTCAGGCGGAAATGGAACGTCTCCCAAAGGTTCATGGCGGAAACGACAACATGTACACCACAAGGCGGCTAAACCAGATACTGATCAACGCCGAGAAGATCGCGGGAGATTTCAAGGACGAGTATGTCAGCGTGGAGCATCTTTATCTCGCTTTGCTGGATGAAAAGAACACGCCTTCCAGTCGGATCTTCCGGAAGTACAATATAACGAGGGAAAGCTTCCTGCTGGCCCTTTCCAAGGTCAGGGGAAACCAGAGGATTACAAGCCCGAACCCGGAAGACAACTACGACGCGCTGAATAAATACGGACGCGATCTGGTGCAGCTGGCCAGGGAGGGCAAGCTTGATCCCGTCATCGGTAGGGATTCCGAGATCCGCCATACCATACAGATCCTTTCCAGAAGAACAAAGAACAACCCCGTTCTGATCGGGGAGCCGGGCGTAGGAAAAACCGCCGTGGTGGAGGGCTTGGCGCAGCGAATATTGAACGGAGACGTCCCTGAAGGGCTGAAGGATAAAACCATCTATGCCCTGGACATGGGCGCCCTCATCGCCGGCGCGAAATTCCGGGGAGAGTTTGAGGAACGGCTGAAGGCTGTGCTGAACGAGATTGAAAAATCGGATGGCAGGATCATCCTGTTCATCGATGAAATACACAATATCGTCGGCGCCGGGAAAGCGGAGGGTTCCATGGACGCGGGGAACCTACTGAAGCCGAAGCTCGCCAGAGGAGAGCTGCACTGCATCGGCGCCACCACTTTGGACGAATACAGAAAGTACATTGAAAAGGATGCGGCATTGGAACGCAGATTCCAGAAGATCCTGGTGGAGCAGCCCACGGTGGAGGATACCATTTCCATTCTCCGCGGATTGAAGGAGCGTTTTGAGATCCACCATGGGGTGCGGATTACCGACAATGCCCTCATAGCCTGTGCGACCCTGTCGGAGCGATATATCAGCGACCGGTTCCTGCCGGACAAGGCCATCGACCTCATGGATGAAGCCGCGTCCAAGATTCGCACCGAGATCGACAGCATGCCCGCCGAGCTGGACGAAATCGCGAGAAAGATTATGCAGCTTGAAATCGAGAAGCAGGCGCTGAGCAAGGAGACGGACAGCAGTTCCAAGGCGAGGCTTGCTAATATCGAGAAGGAGCTCTTGGAGTTGAAAGAGCAGCATACTGCGATGAAAGCCCAGTGGGAAGACGAAAAACGGGCCATCACGGAGCTGAAGGCGACGAAGCAGCAGATCGAGGAAGTGAAGCTGCAGATCGAAGATGCGGAAAGGAAGTACGATCTGGAAAAGCTCGCGCAATTGAAATACGGGGCGCTGCCTGAGCTTGAAAAGAAGCTGCAGGCCGAAATGGAGCGCAACGAGGCAAGGGAAAAGAGATTGCTTAAGGAAGAGGTCACCGAGGAGGAGATTGCCGAGGTGGTATCCAAGTGGACCGGCATACCGGTGAGCAGGCTTGTGGAAGCGGAGAAGGAAAAGCTACTCCGCCTGGGCGAGACGCTCCACCGGAGGGTCGTCGGCCAGGACGACGCGGTGACTGCGGTTGCGGAAGCCGTATTGAGGGCCAGGGCAGGGCTTAAGGACGTGAATAAGCCCATCGGTTCCTTCATCTTCCTGGGACCCACGGGCGTCGGAAAGACGGAACTCGCAAAAGCACTTTCCGAGGCGCTCTTCGACACCGAGAAGAATATGATCCGGATCGACATGTCCGAATATATGGAAAAACATTCCGTATCGAGGCTTGTAGGAGCTCCTCCGGGATACGTCGGATACGACGAGGGCGGACAGCTTACCGAAGCGGTGCGCAGGAGGCCTTACAGCGTCATTCTCTTTGACGAGATCGAAAAGGCACATCCCGACGTATTCAACATCCTGCTTCAACTGCTGGATGACGGAAGACTCACCGACAACCAGGGAAGGACCGTGGACTTCAAGAATACCATCGTAATCATGACGTCCAATATCGGAAGCCCGTACCTGATCGACAACATCACGCCGGACGGAACCATACCGGACCATGTGAAAGAGACGATCGAAGAGGAGATGAAGCGCTACTTCAGGCCGGAGTTCCTGAATCGTATCGACGACGTGGTCATTTTCTCGCCGCTGACGGAAGATCAGATCATGAAGATCATCGATATGGCAATGGCGCAGATCCAGGAAAAGCTCGCGGAGAGGAACATAACCGTGACGCTTACGGATTCGACAAAGCGGTACATCGCGCGAGAGGCTTACACGCCGGCTTATGGGGCAAGACCCGTAAAACGGTATCTGCAGAAGCATATTGAGACGGAGATCGCCGCGAAAATCATTAAAGGAGAGGTCCGGGACGGGGAAAACATCATCATCGACATCAAAAACGACGGACTGAGCTTCTAACGAACAGGCTGCCCGCCCACGAAAAAGGGGAAGGCAGCCTTTTTTTAACATTAAGACTCGTTTTTAATGCAAAACAGCGCGCCCGTTCTGTGCGAAACGGGAAAGCGCTGTTTTGTTTTAACAGAGTGATCGGTTTATAAATTGAGCTGTAACAGAAGAATTGGCCTTAAGTTGTTTCCGCCTCAGATAACGCCCTGGGCGAGCATCGCTTTGGCGACCTTCTGGAATCCGGCGATATTTGCGCCCGCCACATAGTTTCCGGGCATTCCGTATTCCTTGGCTGCGGCGTCGCATACGTTAAAGATGTTTGTCATGATCCTGTCGAGTCTTGCGTCAACCTCTTCAAAGGACCATTCCAGTCTCTGGCTGTTCTGCGACATTTCAAGAGCCGATGTCGCAACTCCGCCTGCGTTTGCAGCCTTTGCCGGACCAAGCAGCACGCCCTTGGACAGGAAGTATTTAATGGCTTCGTTCGTGCAGGGCATGTTGGCACCTTCGCCCACCGCATAGCAGCCGTTGGCAACCAATTTCTCGGCGGCTTTGAGATCGATGTCGTTCTGCGTGGAGCAGGGAAGCGCGATATCGCACTTAACATCCCATACGCAGCCTCCGGGAACGTATGTCGCGTTGGGACGATCCTTGACATACTCGCTGATTCTTCCTCTCTCCACTTCCTTGATCCTCTTGACGACCGCCAGATCGATTCCGTCCTCGTCAACCACATAACCGTTGGAGTCGGATACGGCAACGACCTTTGCGCCGTAAGCCTGCGCCTTCTGAGTGGCATAGATGGCTACGTTTCCGGAACCGGAAACAACGATTCTCTGCCCTTCGAAGCTCTTTCCGTTCGCCTTCAGCATTTCCCTTACGAAGTAGATGAGCCCGTAGCCGGTGGCTTCCGTTCTGACGAGGGATCCGCCCCAACCGATCCCCTTTCCGGTAAGAACGCCGGTGAACTCGTTTCTGATCCTTCTGTACTGGCCGTACAGATAACCGATTTCACGTCCGCCTACTCCGATATCGCCGGCAGGTACGTCTATATCGGCGCCGATATGCCTGTAGAGCTCGGTCATGAAGCTCTGGCAGAACCGCATAATTTCTCCGTCAGACTTTCCCTTCGGATCAAAATCCGAACCGCCTTTGCCGCCGCCGATAGGGAGTGTCGTGAGAGCATTTTTGAAAATCTGTTCGAAACCAAGGAATTTGATAATTCCAAGATATACGGACGGATGGAAGCGCAGTCCTCCTTTATAGGGTCCGATGGCACTGTTGAACTGTACCCTGAAACCTCTGTTGACCTGGACTTTTCCATTGTCGTCCACCCAGGGAACCCGGAACATGATCTGCCTTTCCGGCTCAAGGAGTCTTTCCACGATGCCCGCTTCAACATACTCGGGATGTTTTTCCAAAACAGGGGCAATCGATTCAAGCACTTCTTCGACAGCCTGATGGAATTCGGGCTCGCCTGGATTTCTTTTCTTTACATCGTCCAAATACTTTTGCACATTCACTGACATTTTTTTACTCCTCTTTCCTCTCCATTAAACTAAAAAAATATAAAAAAAGTAAGTTCCTGCTACCCTTACATTAGCATAATAAATATTCACAGTCAATAATTACAAGCCCGTTTCCGCAAAGTTCCAATTTTCTGAAAACAAGTAATTTCAACGGGTTTCGCGGTGTATACCGTATACATAAATATGCAAAACCGGGGGTATGTCAGTAGCAAAAATATTGAAAAATGGGCAATTTAAGAAGGGTGAAAAATGTAAATAAATTACATATCATGAATAGGAGCATTGCGCGATATGTAAATAAAAGTAAAATCTGTTCCGAAAATTCTGAAAACAGAGAATATTTTAAGGAGAGAGTACCTGATTGCCGTGAAGACCTTGGATGCCCCGACGGAGGAAAGCGGTCAATAAAAAAGCTTCCAAAGGGCGGCGGCCATACTTTGGAAGCGTGATTTCAGCCGTTGGCTTATTTGTTTCCCCGGAGTCTCAGCACAGTTGCGGGGTCATAGGGGGAATTGATTTTCATGGCATAGGAGGTTTTGTTTTCAATATCCCGGTCGGTCACAAAATGAACGTCGAGCAGGCCGTCTGAAGAATAGCCGGTTTTCAGGTAGTTCATTTCGGAAAGGGCAAGGCTCCAGCCTTCCAGCCATGTGGAGAGCTTTTGCTTCTGCTCCTCCGTACCGTCAAAGTGGATCAGCAGGTCGATGTCGCTGTTCAGCCTTGCGGTGCCGGAGCTTGTGCTTCCGAAGAGATAAATCCCCTTTACTGAATAAGCCTCCATATCGATCATCGCGGCGATCTTCTCGGCCATATAATGTCTCCATTTCCATCCGTCGCCGTCGGCACGGCCGGATTCGTGTTCCTCGGAGAACTTTATCTGCTGGTTCCGGTCGATCTTATGGGGCTGGTCGAGATAGGCGACCGCCTTTCCGAGATCGGCGTTCATGAGCACGACCAGTTCCTTCTTAAAATAGTTTTCGGATATGTTGATCACTTTGATCACGTTGGAAAGATCCGCATATTCCGGCAAGGTGGCTGCCAGCGCATTCGTATTGCCATGAAAGAAGCTGGATTGAAATACGACCCCGTTGTCTTCCGGATAGAGGGGCAGGTATTTGATATTTGCCTCGACAAGATCCTGGAAGAAATGGGTGCCGAAGGACAGTTCCGGCTGGTGTTTTGATTTCTTTTTGGCAATCTCGATCAGCATGGCGGTATTGCTGATATCGGAATAGGTCACCCGGACTCCCAGCTTGATATCGCCGCGGCTGCCCCAGCGTCCGGGTCCCATCAGGATAAAGCTCTTCCGGTACAGGATCCGGTTCAGCTCGCCGATGGCTTTTCCGACCCGCAGCAGATCCTGATGGTCTTCCAGCCTGCCGTATTCATCAGGATCGACATATACCACCGTTTTTATGCCGGTGACCTTCCCGTTGGAGATGTGCTTGTTCGCAGTAAAGACGATATTCTTCGAAGGTATCTCCGCAGGGATTGCGGCAGGGAGGCTGTCCTTGCTCCTGCTTTGCGGACGGCATTGCAGAATGTACAGATATTGGCCGTCGCTGGCGAATTCGATGTCAACGGGATATCCCAGCTTTTCGGAAAGCAGGGACATGATCACTTTAAGCTGCGAAATGACCGGCGTTTTATTGATCAGACCGTCAAAGGTGACGATGATATTGTCGTTGGCCGAATCGGCGCTGAATTTATTGTATTCGGTGATGTAGTCGTAGCGAAGGATGGACACTGCATGGTTCAGGAAGGGGATCGCACTTCCGTATTCCCTGACAAGTTCCGGGATGGATATCGTCGTAAACATGTTATTTTCCATGTCCAGAACGTCCATCATCTGGGGCGAATACTTCAGCAGCTCCTGAGGCACATGGTTTACCCTCAGTTTCGGCTGACCCGGAGAAATCAATACCGGGAAATCGTCGCCCACCCGGTCCACCGCCCGGGTCCCGAGTCCCATCACCATGCGCAGAAGCCCGTCTTCGCGACGGAGGCGGGGCGACCATAGGAAATCATTGCTGCTGAATCCGACTCCCGCATACAGCGGGAAAAAGTAAGGCCCGACTCTGCGTCCTACGACCTCCTGGATCATCACGCCCATCTGTTCGGAATAGTCAAGCAGGCCGTGCTCTTTCCGGTATTGGATCGAATCCGGGTTGAACATGGAGGAGTAAACCTCCAGGATCGCGTCAATAAGGCTTTTCAGCCGTTCTGCCTTCGTCCCCGTGTTTGTCAGAAACAGGCTTTTATATTTTCCGGAAAAGGCGGTATCCCTCTGATCTTCCAAAAGGCTGGAGGAGCGGATGATCAGGGGCCTGTCCTCGCACTCGTCCAGGATCTGATTCAGTTCGTTGAGGATATATGGGGACAAATGCCCCATCTTAATAGTGTTGACGATGTTCGGATAGCTGATGCGTATTTCGAGCATATCCCGGTATTTATGCTCGTTCAGTTCGTCCAGGTGATTGTTATGCAGGAAGTTCTCAAGTTCATCGGCGGCAATATACCAGGTCTTCACCGTTTTAATGTTGCTGAAGGCCGGGTTGGTGTCGATAAAGGACTTAATGATCTTGTTCGCAAGGAAATAGCCCGTGGCCTTTCCGCCGACTCTTCCCGAACTGCGGGGCGAACATACAATCGAGGAAATCAGTTCGCAGAAATCTCCGATACACAGATATTTTCTCGCGCTTTCAATGGTTTTGGTATTATCGGTTAAAAATCTTCGGGCCAATTCGACAATCAGCCAGCGTTTCGTCGCCTTGCTCGTATCGGCGGTTTTTACCGCCTTCATGTATTGGGACAACGCTTTCAATATATCCTTAACATCGGAATCCTTCTTGTCTACCAGCTTAATCAGCTCATGGGTTTTCCCCTGGTAGATCCACAGGTTGATATAGTCAAAGATCTGAGCGTCGCTGAAGCATGCCCTGGCGGCATTGAAAACACAGCTGCTCAAAAGCGTTAGATCCATGGCCGGCAGATCGCTGCGGGAAAAGTTGATTTCCCCTTGGAAATCGTATTCCGACCAGTTCATTTCCCTGAAAATATCCCTGATGTAGGCGGGGTCGTTTTTCGCAAGCAGCGCCAGCATCTTCTCGCAGACGTGAAACAGCATAGTATGATCGGTATTCTGCAGGAAAAGAAGGATCGCTTCCCAGTTGCTCCGCGATTCGGCGGCGGACAGCTCTTCGTAGAAAATCCTGCCGGATACTTTATTGGCGACCGCATCCAGCAGTTTTCGCTCCTCTGCCAGAAAAGAAATGGAACATTCTTCCGTGTAGGCCGCCTTGATAAAGCCCCTCAGATTGCCTCTGACAATGATTTCCGAGAGGACTTCATCCGCGGGACTTTCGGGAAGCGGTTTTACGGAATAGGAATTCCCGTCCAGCGAAATCATGACACTGCAGGCTTTTATGTTGCAAAACCCCTTCGGGAGTATCCTGCAGATTTCAGTCAGGACCTCCGGAAGGGAAGCTCCGGTTAAAACCTCGTCAACCCTGTAGAGGGCCTCAAGCTCCTTTGCCCGTTCCTTCAGCGAATCGACGGAATACTCTTTTATTGCGTTTAACATGATTATCCTCCTTTGACAGGCGCCGCCCGGGACAGTGAAATATAAGCGGACGATCCCTGCATTTCCATTTTACTTGCAACGGCCCTTTTTGGCAAGGATTTCGGACTCTTGAGAACCTTACAAAAAACAGCAAGACTATATCGGAACGATATAGTCTCAGACTGTAGACAAAGTAGCAATTGCCAAAAGCAATTTGCTACTTTTTCTTTTGGTAAAACAGGTCCGAAAAGAATTGCCCGATCAAAGATTTCATTGAAATTTCAACCCATGCAAGGATA
>Ga0134099_1001316_pt1 | contig 24261 bp, 19 predicted proteins | sample 10_taG_2_FD_105482 | JGI IMG/M metagenome (GOLD analysis project Ga0134099, IMG submission 105482) | Switchgrass degrading microbial communities from high solid loading bioreactors in New Hampshire, USA - 10_41_5_180_A2 metaG | ecosystem: Engineered > Bioreactor > Semi-continuous > Anaerobic >...
GAAAAGGAAAACGAGATTGCCACACCAGGAATGGTGAGTTTGCAAAGAGAAGCAAGAAAGCCACAAGAAGACTATAATCTGAGAAGGGATTTACAGAGTTTAATAGGGAATAAAAAAGCCATCGGTTCTAACAAACCTTAGCCTTCTTCTTTCTCACCTTTTGAGTGAGAAATTTCAGGATGGACTTCCACTCCTTAAAAGCTTTGAGCTTCTAATCTTTCAAAACAGAAGCTCTTTTTTCCATCCTCCGGCTTAATCTCTCAGAACCGATGGCAATAATAATATATCACCACTTTTCTATTTCGTCAATAGGGGGAGGAAAAATTTTTGGAAAATAGAAAAAAAACCCCTTTCTTTCCCCCCCCCTTTATTCACTCTGCCAAATCAATTGTTTGGTAGAGAACCCGGGCACTCCCTCCGGAAGTGGGAGAAGGAAGAAGGGCAAAAAACCTTTAGATTCCCGATTAAAGATTTCGGGAATGACAGAAAAGAACTATAAGGGGGCTCTGCCCCCTTATGAACCCCTATAAACAGAAAAACATAAAAATAAAAGAGAGCAAAAATAACACAGAGGAAAACTCTCTGTGTTGTCATTCCTGAATGCTTCTATCAGGAATCCAGAGTATTTGTATTTATCTTTCAGCTTGCCGCAGGCACGTCTGTTTCAATCCCTTATAGGTAGATGAACCAAAGATAAAAAATCAATGAAAGGAGGTAGCAAAAATATGGAAAAGTTAATCTCAAAACTGCTGCATTTTTTTGCAGGTAAGCTAATGACTTTCTTTACCTGCAGAGGTTGCTGCATAATTATCATCATTTCAATCCCTCATAGATAGGCCAGACTATAAGGGGGTAAACCCCTTATAGTCTCATCGTGACACTGTTATGGTTAACCGCAAACCTAATATAATTGTTATCCTCTCATCTTGTCATCGCGAGGGTCGTATTGTCGCTTCCCGTGGCGATCTCACCAACTCGTCATCGCGAGGAGCGAAGCGACAAAACGATTCGCTTTTTAAATTCTCTATAATAGGGAGAACGAGATTGCCACGTAAGCAAAGCTACGAACTCGCAATGACCCCATTTGGAGAGAATTGCCACACCCGATAAAAACTGCCGTCTTGCGATGACGGTTAATTACAGTGGATTTGTCCAGACCAGATATGGTAATGGTAAACTTATAACCCCCAAAAAACAAATCTTTAAATCTTTTATCTTTTTTCTTTTAGCCTGCCGCAGGCACGTTCTGTTTCAATCCCTTATAGGTAGGCTAAGACTATAGGGGGAAAAAGACCCCCTATCACCCCCTTGGAAAGGCAAAAAACATAAAAAGACAAAAACCAACTGAGGAAGGGAAAGCCTTCCTCAGTATAAGGGGGCTCCGCCCCCTTATGAACCCCTTCTGTCATTCCTGAATGTTTCTATCAGGAATCCAGAGTATTTGTATTTAATCTTTTATCTTTTGCCTGCCGCAGGCACGGAGGATTCTTTCCATCCTCCGTAGTATTTGCTCTTTGTATTCAATCTTTAAAATCTTTTATCTTTAGCCTGCCGCAGGCACGTCTGTTTCAATCCCTTATAGGTAGGCTAAAAACAGCTTCTGGGTAGATTGTTATCCAGTCTCCCAGATGGGTTTCAATCCCTTATAGGTAGGCTAAAAACTGCATCAGAATATATTACCCAATTATTGTTACAAGAGTTTCAATCCCTTATAGGTAGGCTAAAAACAGATACGATTGAGGATATAAGGGAAGGATTAGAGAAGTTTCAATCCCTTATAGGTAGGCTAAAAACTAATTGTTTTGTGTATAACTCGGAGGGAAAATTCCTCGTTTCAATCCCTTATAGGTAGGCTAAAAACACCGTGGAGCGAAGAAGAAGACGGAATAATCCTCAAGTTTCAATCCCTTATAGGTAGGCTAGACTATAGGGGGACAGAGCCCCCTTATGAACCCCAAAAAAACAAATCTTTAAATCTTTTATCTTTTTTCTTTTAGCCTGCCGCAGGCATGGAGGATGCTTTTTATCCTCCGTAATATTTGTTTTTTTTGTATTTAATCTTTTATTTTTTATCTTTTGCCTGCCGCAGGCACGTTCTGTTTCAATCCCTTATAGGTAGGCTAAAAACACCTTGATACAAAAACAAACTGGTGCAATAGTAGCCGAGTTTCAATCCCTTATAGGTAGGCTAAAAACTCGTTCGAGGGGCTTAAAATAAGGATTCCTTATTTCCTATTCACTTTTCAAGGTGCATGCCTGAGATTATTAAAAACTATTGTTATCCTTTTGTCAAGCGGAGGCTAAAATATTTTTTCTTTTCTGTCGATCCCCAGGGGGTTTTGCACTATTGGACATCGACGAAAAATTAGATGATCGTCTGGTGGCCACCTTTTTCTACACCTATTATTTCTCGCTCAGAATAACGAGTGGTGCGTAAAATGTAGAAGATTACCGAGTCTTCTTCGAGCTTTATCTTTTTGGTAACTTCTGCTTTTAGTTTTTCGTATTTAGCATCGGTGAGTTCTCCTTCTAAAACTGAGTTTTGCACCCAGTTCAAATATTTCCGAGCAATATTTAAGACCTTGGTTACTCTACTTTGATTTACATCATAAACCATAATGATAAACATTACCATTCAGCCCCAAAAGGAGCATAATTTTCTTCTCCCATAAAGTGTTTTTCCAGCTTATATAATTCCAGCCGGATGAGCCTTCGGTAAGAGACCTGTCTTCCTATTTTGCTGTGATTGATAGTAGTTTTTAATCTTTCTTCGAATCTTTCTACGAAAGCTCGTCGGCCCGATTCGTCTAAATATATTCCCCCTACTCGTTCATCAAAATTCTCCGGGCCTATCATTCTTTTGTTCAACAGGTAAAAAATAACCCGGTCAACCAATATGGGTTTAAAGATTTCAGCTACGTCTAAATTCAAGGTAAACCTACGAAAGTTGGTGGTGTGCAGGTATCCAATACGGGGGTCAAGATGAGTTTTGTAAATCTCAGACAACACAATAGTGTAAAGCAGAGAATTGCCAAAACTGATAAGGGCATTCATTCTGTTTTCTGGTGGTCTTTTGGTCCGGCTTTCCAGATTAAAATCTTCGTCTTGCACTATAGAGTCAAAAGAAGAATAGTAAATCTGCCGGGCATTCCCTTCTATAGCCATTAACGATTCAACTGTTTCTTGCTCCTCTGCTGATTGAGAAAAGGAATTTATCTTTTCTATTAATGGCGATAGCTCAACTCCTCGATTGTTGTAATAGCTCAAGACTTTCCCCATATTCTGAAGGGCACCTTGAACAAAGCTTTTAGCTAAAGTCAGCCGCTTTGCTTCATCCAGATAATACTCTGCTTGTTTCAAGATGAGATAACCAGAGTTGTAGTGCTCCCGAGGGTAAAAGCTCCCCGAATAATAGCCATAATAATTATAAAAATGGAGCAATATTTCATTTTGAGAGAGATATTCGAGTATCTCTTTATTGAGAGAAACTTCTCCAAAGATATGAATTTCTCGAGTATTCTCGATAGGGACATATTTGCGTCCTCCCTCACTATCTTCAAAATAGATGGTGTTATGTTTTCGCTCGAGTTTACCACTGGAGAAAATGTAAATGCTCTCACTCATGCCCAACAAAACTCCCGATAGGCACAATTGGTGCAAAACTTTATTTTTCGAGGAGGGGGAGAAGAAGGTAGAGCAATTATCCTTTTTATATCTTCTATAACATTTTTCATCTTTTCTTCTAATTCTGGAGTTAAGTCTACTTTTATTCTTTTTCTTTCTTTAGGAAAGAGCAAAACCCCTTCTGAGGTGATGCCACTCTCTCGTAATCGGTAAAGGTAAAACAACAGCTGTAACCTGGCACTTTCTTCCGCTCGAGAACTCTTTTTTATTTCTCCCACCACTAAATTTCCCTCTTTAGTTTGAACCAGGTCTAAGACGACATTTTCAAAGTGGATTTTTTTCTTATCCCGATCGTAGCTTTCCGTGTCTAAAAATCTACCTATTTCCAGATAGGAATTATCCTGGTCAGGGGTAATTTGATGAGCCATAAGCCATAATTGTCTTTGGCAAATAGAGTAGCTTTGAACCAGAGTTCCCGATATATCGCCATCTACCATATAGCTGACCCTCCTTTTAATTTAAAGCCAGTTTCGGGGTCATAAAAATCGGAAAGACTGTCATTGTTAACATAGCGAAAACCGGAAACTTCGGGGGGGAGATTTTCTACCTTTATTGGTACTGAAACGACGAACTGGTAAAAATCACCTTTTATTTTATCAAATGCCAGACGTCTTTGCCACAGGTCTTTTATTTCTTTGATTTCTAAAAAGGCATTCCAGACTTCCTGAGCTTCCTCGTTTATCTCCAAGAAAACGTCTAATTTGGGATAATCTTCCTCAATCAGTTGAAAATCCGCTATCCCCACCTGCTGATCATTGCTGGTGTATTTTAATCGATAAACAGCTTCCAGTAGTTTTCTCGAATCATCGCTCGATTTTTTATTTTGCAACAGGTGAAAATAATTCTCCACCATCTCGAATAAATCTTGTTCATAAAGAACATTGTTTTTAAGAAGAACTTTTTCTGTTTCCCGGAGAAGTAAAGAATCATAGATATAGGAAGAGTAGGCACGTTTGTTATCTTGCAAGCGTACTATATTTACCAGCCCCTTTTCTTTGCTCCAGTTGCGGTTACATCTTCCAGCAGATTGGATGAGAGAATCCAGAGGAGCGATATCTCGGTAAACCACATCAAAATCTATATCTACTCCTGCTTCTACCAGCTGAGTGGTGACAGCCAAGCGAAATTTCTTCTCCTGTAGTGCTTTTATGCGCTCCAAGCGTTCCCAGGGGACAACATGGGTAGAAAGGTAGACTATTTTATCTTTAACTTTTTCCCTCATCAACTGATAGAGCGTAGTAGCAGCATTTATGGTGTTCATAATGAAAAGATAGCTCTGGTCTTCTTTTATAGTCAGATAGTTGACCAGCTCTTCTATGGTCATACTTTGCTCTATATCGGAGCGGATAGTAACTCGATTGACTTGGGGGAAATACTTCTGAGGGTCAACCAGAGGAAACATTTGTCCTCTTTCTAAAATCAAAGGCTGAGTAGCAGTCACCAATATTATGTAGACATTGAACGATGAAGTTAGATGCTGGAAAACTTCTCTCAGAAGCAACCAATATTTGAAAGGTATAGACTGGACTTCGTCTAAGATGATAATGGAGCCTGCTAACCGGTGGAGTTTGCGCAGGGTGGAGTTTCGATGGGAAATTAAGCTATGGAAAAACTGAACAAAAGTGGTAACGATAATTTCGGCGTTCCATCCCTCTATTAAAATCTTAGCCTGGTCAGGTTCAAACTCTTTTGTATCTTCCTGATAGTAAATATCCGACAAATGGTGGTGCTTTAAGATGATAGAGCTATCTATTACCAGACCACTATTTTTCAAAATTTTTTCTATCTGGTCGGCATTTTGCTCAATAATACTTAAAAAGGGAAGAGAATATATGATACGGGGAGTGTAACCTTTTTTTTCTTTTATTTTTTCTCGAAGCTTCAGAGCAAAAGCAAAGGAAGTGAAAGTTTTCCCCAACCCAGTGGGAAGGTCTAGACTAAAAAATCGGGTAGCTAAATCTATTTCCTGATTAATTACTTCCTGATAAGCCTCTTCTCTTAACTGATTTAAATAGGTTTCCCCTTTTTTCAGAGTAGATTTATATTCACTTACTATAGAAGGAGGAATACTTACTTCTTTTCTGGATAGCTCACCCACAGTTACTTCGCTTTTGTCAGCATCAATCAAGAGAGAAAATACTAAATTGGTCAAGAAATACCAGCTGAGGTTATTTTCCTTACCCAGCTGGCGCAAATTTCTTCTCATCTTTATCACTTCTGAAGGGAAAGCTTCCACCCATCCCGACCAGGAATCTCTGGTAATGCCTGATGGAAGACCAGAGCTTTTGAGGTTTTCTACCAGTATAGAAAGCCGGTCGGCATCTATATCTTCTATTTGTTTTAAAAGAAGTTCTTCTTCTTTAGTATCCAGAAAAGATTCAGTTAAAACATCTTCCAGATTCCCGTGATGTCTTTTAACCGCCAGGAAGCCTACAAAAGCTAAGAGCTTCTTTTGGTCTTGAGATAAATGAGTTGCTTCTTGAAATTCATCTTCCACCAGAAAAAAAGTGGCTATCGCCGAGAGCAGAGAATGACGAGTTTCCTTAGATTTTCCGGGATTTTCTGAAAGAAGGTATTTCTGAAAAGCATTAGTAGACTTGCCCAGGTCATGAGCTAAACCACAGATTTTGACTAACCTGGTCAAATCGCTTTTAGAGAATTCTCCCAAAGTAGTTATGGGAGCGGCTTCCCAGTTGGTCAGCGCTATTTTAGTTACCCGGATCAAGTGTTCTTCTAAATATTTCCCGGGATGAGAATAGAGATTAGAAAAAGAGAAGCCCTCCACTCCCCTCACCTTCCCAGCTCTTTTGGGTTTCAGCCTGGATAGGTTTACCTTCGGATTCAAAGATAACTTCTTGATATTCTTCTACTACCCTCTCCTCATTCATCCGAACGGGGATTCTCTCTTTAAAATATTTCTTCCCCTTTTCAAAAGTTATCCGCAAACCCTCCAGGTAAAGAAGGGGAATGACGGTAACCAAATCCGCTTCCCCTTCTTTTCTTCTTTCTTCTACCTCAAGTACCTTTTGATATTGGAAATCAGCCAGAAGCTCACTCAAACCTAAAGCAGGAGTAAACACTGCTTCGTGATTTTTAACTTTTCTCACCAGGTCTTCAAAAATTACTTTATCCTCGTGAGCAACATATAATCGATAACCGGGGTCTTTTACAAATTCAGTCCGGATTTGAGTTCTTGCCTCATGACTTCCTCTTTTAGTCGGTATCCAGTAGTTTTGCTTGGTATTTATATGATTAAGACCTAAGCGAATTTTCTTGACCGGCCTTAAGATTTGAAGACCAATTTTACAATGGTCGCTAGAGAAGACCCGGAGATAATCTTTTTTGTCCACCCCGATTATAGCTCCCAGCATCCCCTTAATCGTAGAAGGAGGGGGGAAAGGAAAAGTCAAAGGAGAAGAAGTAGTATAAAATTTCCGAAAGTGAGCTAAATCACCATAAATATCAAAAACCAGGACTTTCATTAGTTACCCACCTTTTAAAAGGGGAAGGATGCAGTCGGCAACCCCGAGAAAGCACTTTCCACTCTTACCGGCTCTCCATCTTTAGCTAGGACTATCCGGTCATCAGTTTTTATCCTCAACTTTTCAATTTTATCCTGATTTTCTTGCAGAGCTTTAATCAAAGGAGAGATTTCCACCTGCAATTCAGAAATATCCCTGATTTTTTCTTCTTCTTTTTCAGTCTGAATAGCTATGCGTTTATCCAGCTCTCCGATATAGAAATTGCCTCCCTTATAGATTATCTGTAAGAGAAAACGGGGAGTTTGTCCAAACTTAGAGCCAGAGATAAGATTTTTAGTGCCGTTCCAGATGGCTTCCATCATCAAATCGACATCCTCGCAAGTTAAAGGAAGGTTTTGAGCTTGAGCTGCTTTTTCATTAACCACTCCCCAAAAAGCGATTAAAGAATAAGGGAGAATATATCTCTCGGTGAAAGTGCCTTGCTTTCTATCAGCTTGAGAAGGCATCACGGTAGTCCCCTTCACATAGGTTAAATCTACTCAATGGAGAGACCTCCCGTACTTAAATTGAACAGGACCGGTGAGAGCCATAGTCTGCTCTTTTACTGCAGTGGTAGCTCCAAAAAGCCGGATATCAATGCATTTCTCTATCAAATCCTGAGGAGAGCTAAAATCTTTAAGCCGGTCTTCCTTGGTTTTTAAATTGCCATTGTCATCTCTTATTTCCCGCACAAAAACTTCTTTTCCCAGATAATCGTAAAGATAATCTCTGATAGTCCTCTTTAATCTGACATCAGAGACCAGATTAATCCCGGTTTCTTCATCAATTCTGGGTTTATTCTCATCTACCGGGTCACCATTGGGGTTAGCGTTGGTAACATCGTAAAGAAAAAGAATTTCTGAACGGTTTTGAATAACATCCATCTCAAACATCCTCCTCTACCAGAATTTTTTCTTTCTCACTTTTTTCGGAATAAATAAAAGGAATGACTTCAGAAAGGAGATTCATTCCGGCCACAAAATAGAAGTTCATTTCATCTGTGGACATCTTCCAGTTATTTCCGGCTTCTAAAAGATAGTGAGCCGCTTCTCTGGCTAACTTCTGTTTCCCCTGGTCAAAAGAATCATATTCCTGCAGCTTATTCTCTACCCGGGGAAGCAATCCTAAAAAGTCTCGCTCGTCCATCCTCAACCCTTTGAGATTCTTTAAAAAAGGTGGCGTTGACTCTCTTCTATTATATTGAACTCGGAGAAGAAGCTGAGTTAGAGCACCGAGAAGAAAGAGACCTCTCTTGAGGGGGGTCTCAAAAGTAGCACCATACTTTTTAAACAGAGGGTCAAAAAGTCTTTCGTCCATCGCCATTACCTCCATTTTGATTAATTTCATTCTTTCCAGAAAATTAACCACCATCACTCCCTCTATGGTGGTCGGGCCAAAATATTGGTCGTTTACAAAACTGCTGCGAATCTTATTCATCAAGAAACGCAATATAAAATCGTAATCTACCGGCCTTCCTTTAAACACTCTATCTACTAAGTCCAGAAAATAACCGTCTAAATCGTTATCTCTTTTGGCCGGGTCAGATTTAGAAAAAAAGTTGCGGACGGTGCGGAAGGTGAAATTTTGCTGGAAAGCACGGTCTATCTCGTCTTTAGCCTCGAATATTTCCTTTAAGTGAGAAGGGAAAACGTCTTCTATAAAGGCTAAAATCCTTTCTGCACTTTGCTGCTTGAGAAGAAAAAGAAAATTAAGAGTAAGATTATCCTGAGCTTGAGAAAGAAGCGGAAGAATTTCTTGCTCATCTCCTAAAAACCTATCCCGGTTTTCCTTTTTTAAGCTGAACAACTTAGGAGAATCGGTAAACAGGTCTAAAATGTCCTGAGCCACATTCTCTTTCCCCATGATGAATTTGGGAATGAGCTGGTAGCGGAGACCGGCAAAATTAAAAGTCAAATTGGCTTCTAAATACTTTTTCCCCTCTTCTAAGGCCTGTTTACAATCTAAACAGATAGGAAAATTTTTCCAGGCTACTTCTTCCCGGAAGCCTCCGGTGATAAACCCCGGTTTATCTATGGTAAAAAAGCTGTACACCCCGTCTCCTAAGATAACGTCTTTCTTCTCATTGCAGATAGAACAAGCGGCAAACTGTCCTCCTCTTTTTTTATTACCCCCTTGAACCCCCAAGGTAAAAATCTTTCTAAAAAGAGGAATATCTCCGGGATAATATTCTTCGTTTCCATCTCTCAATTTCAGAGTGATAAAAATGCCTTCTTTTCTGGGAATCTCTTCCCTGATTTTCTGGATTTCTCCTATTATCCGGTCTCTATTTGCTTCTAATTCTCTCTTTAGAGAATGAAGCAACTCTTTTTCCTCCAGGGAAAGGTCTGCATTCTTTTGGAGAACTCTGTTGGCCCAGCCCAGGATTTTATTGGTAAAAGTTTTTTGCGGTTCGGTAAGCTTGGCAGTAGGAGAAAAGTCCGGACCATTTGCTGCTCCTGAGCGATACAGGTATCTCATTTTTTTAGAGCTGTCATATTCTTCTCTATCCACCTCCTCAAAGGAAACCTGATTGCCTCTCTTTTCTAGAATTATGGTAACCACCTGGGTATACTTTCCGCTAATATTGGGGTCTTCTACCATAATCTCCATCTGGTCTTTTTTTTCTCTCTGAATGATGATTTCCCCTATTTCTTTGATTGCCTCAATCATATCTTTCCTCCTTCCTCGTTTCCACCCTTACTCCACCTGGGCTATCTAAAAGGTAAAAGGCTATCATGTTTGAGCTTTCTTCGATGATGGTGTAGTGTGCTAGGAGGGCTATAACATAATAAATTAAGTTCCGGATTGAATAACCGCACTAAAAAGAGATTTTTCTAGTTCAGAATTCCTGGCCGGATAGCTCAAACCCCCTTATTATTTCCTCATATCGTAATATAGCACATTTGAGCTAAATTTCCACCTCTACTCCCCGAAGATAGCCGAAGCTCTGGCACAGGAAAGAGGGCAAAATTTCTCTTTTTTTCATTACCACATTTATAAATAAATTTAACATCAGCTTAATTTACTCTTAAAAAACTTCTCTTAAACTGGAGAAAATGAAAAGGAGCTGGAGCAGCTTTGTCGGGAATGTAATATAGCTGGGTTATTCACAGATTTCCCCGATATAGTAATCAAGTTTTTAGAAAGATAAGACTCTTTGCTGCTCTCTTTTTTTGGAGAAAGCAGCAAAGTCCATAAAAATATGAAGGCCTATAAAGTCTGGACATGATGCAACTATAAAATTATACTTTAGTGCAGCTAATAATAGAAGTAGGAAATGAAAGAAAGGGGGTAAACCGGTGAAAGAACAACACCAGATAGTAAACCTTCCCAAGAAAAAAAGAATAGCTCTGGTAGCTCACGACCATAAAAAACCGGATCTTCTGGAGTGGGCAAAATTTAATCGTGGACTTCTGAGTGAGCACACTCTTTATGCCACAGGAGCTACAGGCACTCTATTGGAAAAAGAGCTCGATCTCCAGGTGCATAAACTTAAGAGCGGACCCTGGGGAGGAGACCAGCAAATTGGCGCTAAAATTGCCGATGGAGAAATAGACCTTTTAATTTTCTTCTGGGATCCTTTAGAGCCTTTGCCTCATGACCCGGATGTGAAAGCCCTGTTGCGGATAGCGGTTCTGTGGAACATACCCGTTGCCTGTAACAGAGCTTCGGCAGACTTTATCATATCATCTCCTCTTATGTACGAAGCATATGAGAGGTTAGTTCCTCAACCTGTATAAACAACGAAGCCGTTACTGATATCGAGCTTGCATCCTGAGAGGGGGGGAACATTAAATCGCTGCAGATAATATAGTATCCCGCAAAATGTGCTAAAACTTTACCACCCTCACCCTCTCCCTCGGAGAGCTTCCCTTTATCATTCCTGAAATCAGTAATCGGGAATCTACGCTTTTAAATACTGTGGACCCCGGCTTAAAGATTGCCGGGGTGACGAACAAGGAGGGTCATTGCAGTGAGTAAAAAGAAAGGGGTTTACAAGGGGGAATTCTTTCCCCTTTGTACCGAGGAAGCGTTCTCCTTCCTCGGTTGTATTTGCTTTTAATCTTTTGTGCCTTTGGGGGTTATAAGGGGGTTTTACCCCCTTATAGTTCGGATTCCTGATAGAAACATTCAGGAATGACGGCTATGAGTAATAAATACATTCAGGGGTGACAAACACGGAGGTCTTTTCCTCCGTGTTGTATTTGTCTTTTCATATTTTGCCTTTATGTTTTTCTCTTTCCCCGGGGGTTATGAGGGGGCTTGCCCCCTCATTGTCTCTTCGTCATTCCCGAAATCTTCAATCGGGAATCCAAGTTTTTGCTTTTTCTTTGGTTTTTAAAAACTGTGGACCCCGGCTTAAAGATTGCCGGGGTGACGGACACGGAGGGTCGTTGCAGTAACGAAAAAGAAAGGGGTTTACAAGGGGGAATTCTTTTCCCCCTTGTACTGGAAGAGACGCTTTTTCTCTCCCAGTAGTTTTTTTGCTTACTCTTTTTGCTTTTAGTTTTTAAGTCTTTAATCCTACGCCATAGGCTGTTTTTGTTTTTGCTTTTCCCGGGGCTATAAAGGGGTCTTCCCCCTCATAGGGGACTTGTTATTTCTTTCCTGGCTTATGGTATTCTTTGCTCCGGAAAATCTTCCCTCCTCACTTCCCACATGCCAAATCCTGAGGAGTTTTTACTCCCTAAACCAGCGCTGTAACTCACCTCAATAAGCTCTGGGCTTCCGGTTATTTCGTATCTTCCCATCCAGCCATGAATGACAGTTTGCTTATAAATGATGATTTTCTCATCGTTTTTGTTTACCCGAAGAGGAAGGATATCAAACTGAAAATTATCATCAGAAGATGAACCATTCACCAACAGGTATTTTTTTATCAGATTGTCTCGGATTTTTTCTTTGAATTCTTTTTCCTGAGGATTATAGAAATAAGTCTTTTTCTTCCCCTCGGGAGTGTAGAGTGTACTATAGACCACTACAGGTGAGAGCATTTCAATCTGCACTTTTCCGGTAAATTTTCTCTCCATCATAACTTCGATGCCTTCGGTCCAGACTTTGTTTTTCCCCAAAATTAATTCTTTCCTTTTCACTAAAAAGTGAGCTAAACTTTCCAGAATATCTACTTTAGGAGAGGCAATGAAAAGAGAAACCGGAGGATAAAAAGTAAACCCCTCTTGAGGACTATAGTTCATTTTCCCCAGAAGCCGGGAAAAAGTAAAAAGCTTAAAGGTTCTCGAACCCAATTTGTATCCCTCATCGTGCAACGTGCCAGCGAGAGCCCGGTCAAGATTAGCATATATAAAACTCTGAATAATGTGATTATGATGAATAGGAAGGCCTATCTTGCGGTCAGATTGCAAATTAACCTTTATTCTCAATGATATCCTCCTCTTTTTGCCCCCGAGGTGTAATTTATTTTACCAAATATCATCTCCAAGAGGAAGCCTTTGTATAGAGATAAATCTAATATCCTTCTTCTTGACCCTTTTTGTGGACAACGAATTGGGGGTTACCGAAAAAGATACTCCTTTAGTTTATACCAAGAAGATTATCTCTTCCAGGTCGCCAATTTTCAAAAGAGATTATAAAAGATAATAAACTATGGTAAAATATGGTTACCATCGATTCTGAGGAACTAAGCTAGAAGATGGGAGAAAGGAGGCTAATTTGTGAAATTCTTAAAATTAGCTTTAATCCTGAGTCTTTGTTTGGTTTTACTAACCGCCTTTGCTGGGTGCTCACCTACAGTTGCAGATTCCGACAGCTCCTCGGAAGGAGGCTCTCCAAGTCCTTCCCCTTCTCCATCTCCTTCAATCGATACCACCGTATGTCTTGATGATTGTCTAGATTTTTGCTCCGAATGGTGTCAGGATTGCACCGTTTGTAACTGTGCAGAGGGGCCAGTCACTTTACCCAGCGGAGAAACTTGTCTTGGTCAATGTTTTGATTTTTGTGAGGAATGGTATGATGCCTGTCAAGAATGTGAAGAGGAAGAAACTTGCGATCCTTGTCAGCAGGAAGAAGAAACTGACGAAGGTTGTGCAACCGGGAACTGCCCTATCAATTAACGACCTTCAAGTCTCACTCGGAGGAAAAGGGAACAGGTATTTTTCCTTTTGTGATGGCCAAAGTACAAGATAATTGGTCTGTGGGGGTATGTGATAGATTTATAATTCCGGATGCAGAAGTTATCGAAAAAGATAATCTCTTTAGATTATCTTCCTAGAAGAATAAGAAAGAGAAAACTTAAGAAAATAAGCTAAAAATTTCATTCTGCCGGGACAATACCTCCCATAGACTCTCCTTGTCCATTAAACTGCTGATAAACAGCTTTTGCTTCTTCTAAGGAAATATTTTTTAACATTTCTTCATAACGGAAGATAAAATCCCAGCCCAAACCCACTCTCTCGAAAAAACTGAGAAGAGAAGAGAGAGAAAAAACTGTTTCTAAACAATGGAAGAAATTTCCTCGGGTATAATTTTTAGCTTCCTCAAATTCTTCGTCATCAATATCAGACAACCCTCGAAGTTCCTCTCGTAAAATCCCCACTACCGAGTCAAAGTAAACGTAGGGAAAATTGGCATAAGCACAGATAAAAGATGGCCCCCGGAGAGGAACATAAAGAGAACCTACTTGATAGCTCAAACCCCGTTCTTCTCTGATTTTTAGGAAGAGTCGAGAGTACATGCCTCCTCCTAAAATATTATTGAGGACATCAAAAACTGTCCTTTCTTTCTCTTCCAATAAAGATGGAGCTTTAAAACCCACCACCATCCAGCTGTCTCTTACTTCTCTCCGGTCTACAATTTTTAAAGAGAGAGGAGAAAATTTTTCTGGATGAGGGTTAAGAGACTCTTTAGGTATAATTTCTCCCATTTCTTCATAAAAAATATTTTCTACCTCATCAGGGTCAAAGTTTCCCACCACCGCAGCTACCATATTATTAGGCACATAAATTTTCCTATACCAAGACCAAATCTCTTCCTCTCCTAAATCGCGCAAGGCTTTTTCTTCTCCTAAAGTGGGGAAGGCATAAGGATGACGACCATAAAAAGCTCTTTTAAACCGTAACATAGCAGCCTGGAAAGGGTCATCATCTAGAGAATGAAGGATGTTCAAAAGAAAAGTTTTTTCCCGCTCCACCTCCTCTTTTTGAAAAGCCGGATTTTTAATGGCTTCAAAGAACAACTGGAGCATCGGTTTCATATTGATGGCTGGACCTTGTATGACTACTCGTCCGGTAAAATAATTAGAAGCACTATCTATAGTGGCTCCTAGATTCTCTACCGCTCGATTAAAATCTATAGCACTCTGGCGTTGTGTCCCTTTCAAAAGCACTTCTTGCATCAGAGCAGAAATTCCCCGCTCTTCTTCTTTCTCAAAAAGATTGCCCAAATTCATACATAAATTAACTGCTAAAAGTGCGCTGTTAGGCCGAGGAAAAAGTATTAATGTGAAGCCGTTTTTAAAAGTTATCTTTTTTATCAAATTAGCTATGTCTTCCATATCAAGCCCCCGGTTCTATAAAAATAAATGTAGCTCGCTCAAAGTCAAGATATTTCCTCACCATCTCTACTATATCCTCACTCTTAAAACTTCCTAAATTAAAGAAATGGCGAACCACCCGGTCAATATTATCAGTAACATCAAAACGACCCAGGAGCTCTGCTGCCCCTGAAGTAGTCTCTAAAACGCTGAATAAGCTGCTACGCAAAAGATTTTTGCCTCGCATTAACTCCTCTTCTTCCGGAGGATTAGAGATTAAATTTCTCACTTCTTTCTGAATTTCTTCTTCTATCTTCTCTTTTTCCCCTTGAGAAAAAGTATAGAAAATGGCAAATATACCAGCCTTTTGATAATAGGAATAAGCAGCATGAATAGTATCTACCAGCTTTTTTTCCTCTCGTAAAGCTATGTTTAGTCGAGAACCAATCCCATCACCTAAAATTAAAGAAAGAAGACGCAAGAGATAAAAATCATCTTCTCTAATTCCCTCAGTCAAAAATCCTATTGCCCCATAGTAGCGGTGCACATCCATAGAACAACTTACCATCTGCTGATTAGGAGAAAGAAGGGTAGGAAAAGGTGAGAAAACAAAGTTTTCTACATCATGGAATTCTCCCACTAACCTTTCAGCTTCTGCAAAAACCTCTTCCTCAATAACATCACCTACTACTACCAGAGTAAGGTTAGCAGGATGATAAAAGTGTTTCTGATGTTCCAATAAATCTTCCCGGGTAAAAGTCTTCACTGTATCTTCTACTCCTAAAATAGGCTTACCATAAGGAGTGCCAGAAAATACCCTTTCGTAAAGAAGATGGGTTAAACGTTCTTCTGGGTCGTCTTCATCTAAATGGATTTCCTGTATAACCACCATCTTTTCTTTTTCTATCTCTTGGGGATCAAAAAGAGGGTGAAAAAGCAAATCAACTTCCAATTCTAAAGCTTCCCTCCAATATTCCTGGGGCACCACTAAATAAAAATCGGTGGTATCTAGAGAAGTCCCAGCATTCATGACCCCTCCTAAGGCTTGCACCCGGCGAGACAGTAAAGAAGCAGGATAATTGGTAGTACCCTTAAAAACCATATGCTCAAAAAAATGAGATAAACCATTTTTTTCTGGTTTTTCGTCTTTCACTCCCACTGGAGCCCAGAAATTAATAGCTACAAGGGGTGAAGACATTTTCTTAGCTATCACCCGGAGTCCAGAGGGAAGCACTTTCTTGGTATAAGTAAAGGCATATTTTTTCAACCCTAAATCAACCCACCTCTCCCCCAATAATTTAGTCACCTTACTATAACTTAAATAATTTAATTTACCCTCTTGACTTTTTGTCTTCATTACTATATAAGAAAAAATAAAATTCTGATTTCAGAAACACAAACTTCTCACTATCGTAAGTATACCATCCCTATTTCTGAAAGCAATGATTTTTATTAGGAGGTGACACTTTGCAAATAGCAGAAAGAGCTAAAAAAATTGAGCCTTCCGCTACTCTTTCTATTTCCGCCCGCGCCGCGGCTCTAAAAAAGGAAGGAAAAGACGTAATTTCCTTCAGCGCTGGTGAACCAGATTTTGATACTCCTTTGGTAATTAAAGAAGAGGCCAAAAGGGCTATTGATGAGGGTTTTACCAAATATACACCTACTTCTGGAACACCGGAGCTGAGAAAAGCTATCAGCAAAAAACTGGAAAGAGAAAATGGACTTTCTTACCTCCCTCAAGAAATAATAGTCTCTTGCGGTGCTAAACATTCTCTCTTTAATGCTATCTTATCCCTTTGTAACCCTGGAGATGAGGTGCTGTTACCCAAACCTTATTGGGTCACTTATTTAGAGCAGATAAAATTAGCTGAAGGAAAACCAATTTTCCTCGAGCCCTCTCCTTCTACTCTTACCGTAAAGATAGAAGAAATTAAAAAAGCTCTTACTCCTCGCACTCGCCTTCTTATCTTAAATAATCCCTCCAATCCTACAGGAGTGGTATGGGAAAAAGAAGAGTTAGAAGAGATAGCACAATTGGCTAAAGAAAGGGATTTAATAATAATTTCTGATGAAATATATGAGCACCTCGTTTACGATGGAGCACAGATAAAAAGCATAGCTACTTTTCCGGGTATGAAAGAGAGAACCATAGTAATAAATGGTGTGTCCAAAACTTTTTCTATGACCGGATGGCGAATCGGATATGCTGCCGGACCTCGAGAAGTAATTGAAGCGATGGGGAGGCTCCAGGACCACTCCACTTCTAACCCTACTTCTATAAGCCAAAGAGCGGCAGAAAAAGCGTTGACGAGCGACTTTACCTTGGTTAAGGAGATGGTAGAAAAGTTTAACGAGCGAAGAAAGTTGATGATGCAACATCTTCGCGAAATTCCCTCGGTTACTTTTCCTACCCCCCGAGGAGCTTTTTACATTTTTGCCAATTTTTCTTCTTATTTAGGTAAAAACTATAAAGGGAAACCCCTTAATGACTCTTTACAGTTAACCGAGTTGCTATTAGAAGAAGCTCAAATAGCCTGCGTCCCGGGAATAGCTTTTGGGATGGAAGGATACCTTCGCTTTTCTTACGCTACTTCAGAAAAAAACATTGAAAAGGGAATGGAACGATTAAAAAATTTTGTTAATCAAATCAATTGAGGAGGTGCATAATGCCCAAAATCTACATTTTGGATGTTACCAATCGTGATGGGGTGCAAACTGCCCGTTTAGGCTTAGCTAAAATCGAAAAAACCATGGTAAACTTTTATCTCAATGAAATGGGAGTTTACCAAAGTGAATTTGGTTTCCCTACTACTCGTCACGAAACTCACTACCTTAACGCCAATTTAGAATTGGCAGAAATGGGAGCTTTGAGCCCCATCAGACTTAGTGGATGGTTGAGAGCGGTAAAAAAGGATGTTGAATTAGCTTATCAAATGGTGCCGGGACTGAAATATCTCAACCTTTCTATTTCTACCTCTGATCAGATGATTCATAGTAAATTTCAGGAAAAGATGAGCCGAGAAACAGTTATAAAATCTATGATAGAAGCGGTAGAAACTGCCAAAGCTCGTGGAGCACAGGGAATAGGAATAAATGCTGAAGATGCTTCTCGTTCCGATATAGATTACTTAATCGAATTTGCCCTAGCAGGTAAAGAAGCGGGAGCAGAACGTTTCCGGTACTGTGATACTTTAGGTTATGATAGTCCTTTTAGCATTTATGAGCGTATTGCTAAAATTGGAGAGGCAATTCAGATGCCCATTGAGCTCCACTGCCACAATGACTTGGGTATGGTAGTGGCTAATTCTGTAGCCGGAGCTAAAGCAGCAGTAGACGTAGGGTGTGATGTTTTTATTAACACTACCATCAATGGGATAGGAGAGCGAGCCGGAAATGCCGATTTGGTTTCGGTAATTTTAGCTGTGAAACACGCTAGTGGTATGGATGGAGAAAAATATCAGTTGGACGAGCGTATCAATCTAAAAGCAGCCTGGAAAACTTGCAAATATGCATCCTATGCTTTTCGAGTTCCCATTCCCATCACCCAACCCGGGGTAGGAGCTAACGCTTTTGCTCATGCTTCAGGAATCCATGCCGATGGAGTGTTAAAAGATAGTAAAAATTACGAACTTTATGACTTTGAAGAATTAGGAAGAGGAGAACCAGAAATTATAGAAACGGGAAGACAAATTGTAATTGGTGAATACAGCGGAATAAAGGGTTTTCGTAATGTTTACAATCAATTAGAAGTCGAATTTAAAGATGAAGAAGAAGCACGAGAAGTGCTAGAATTAGCTCGCTTTGCTAACGTAGAAAAACAAAAACCCCTAACCTCAGATGAGTTACGATTCATTGCTCAATATCCCAAACAAGCTAGGAAAATTCTCACCTTGATTCCTTAAAGGAAGGGTGGGTTTATCCACCCTTCCCCAATTTTATAGTAATTTCTTTATAGAAATTACCGAGTTATCACTAGCTTGAGAAAGAAGCCCATAGTCTGTCCCCACAGTAACGAATTGCACTCCTTTTTTGAACCACTCTACTACTTCTTCTGCTTTAGAAGAAGCAGCAATTCCTACCGGTATATGGGTAACATTAGCCTTTTCAATAATGGTATCAATATATTCTCTCACTCGAGGGTGATTAATTTCTCCTAATACACCTAAAGAGCCAGATAAATCCCAGGGACCAATCAAAATCGCAGTTAATCCTTGGACTTGGAGAATTTCTTCCAAATTTTTTACGGTCTCAAAATGTTCAATCTGGAGAATAATTAAAATTTCTTCATTAGCTCTTCTAACATATTCAGGTATCCGACGTTCGTAGTCAGCTGCTCGCCGAGGACCAAATCCTCTAATCCCTTCTGGAGGATAAAGACAAAAAGAGATAGCCCTTTCTGCCTCTTCTCTATTGCGCACCATAGGAATTATCACACCTGGCGCTCCTATATCTAAAACTCGTTTTAGGTAAACTAAGTCATTCCAGGGCACTCGAACAAGAGGTACGGTTTCTTCTCCTTTGGTAGCCAAAAGATGAAGTTGCACTGTCTCCATTCCCAGAGGAGCATGCTCAGCATCAATAACCAAAAAATCATACCCTGCTCCACATAAAACCTCAGTAATTATAGGGTCAGTGAAAGTTACCCAGCTGCCCACACAAGGCTTCTTTGCCTCCAACTTATTTTTTAATAGTTCCCCATTCATAACAAACCTCCTCATCTTTGTACTTTTTCTATCACATTTACTGCCGAAAGAGGAGCTTCTCCTCGGAGCACTAAAATGACATTTTCTGCCGACACTATATCCATCCGGCATATGGCTTCTTCAGTATCAGAAGCCATATGGGGAGTGGCAATAACGTTTTCTAAACTTAAAAGAGGGCTACTACCTGGTGGCTCCTGAGAAAAAACGTCCAAAGCCGCTCCAGCAATCATTCTCTCTCTTAGCGCTTGGTACAGGGCTCCTTCCTTCACAATTCCTCCACGAGCAGTATTTATAAGATAGGCGCTTTTCTTCATTAGAAAAAGCTCTTTCTCTCCTATAAAACCCTTAGTTTCCCGAGTAAGAGGAATATGCAGAGTAACAAAATCACTTTCTCGCAGTAACTCTTCCAATGATACATAAGAAAACTGCCACTTCTGGGATAGGTCCCAGTCGGGAGCCACATCATAAGCCAGCACTCTCATTTCAAATCCCCCCGACCGGCGGATGACTTTTTTCCCAATCCGGCCAGTTCCAATCACTCCTAAAGTTTTTCCTTTAATCTCTATTCCTACAATTTTTTCCCATTTTCCCTCTTTCATGCTCCAATAAGCTCGGGGAATATGACGAGCAAGAGAAAGAACAAAAGCAAATGCAAGATCAGCCACTGAGTCATCATTAGTCCCCGGAGCATTGGCTACCACTATCCCCTGACGGGTTGCTTCTTCTACAGCGATGTTATCCACCCCTACCCCATGCTTAGAGATCACCCGGAGACATTTAGCCTCCTCAAGAAGAGAAGGAGTAATAGGGTCCAAGCCCACAATAATGCCGTCCACTTGAGAAATAAATTCTCTTAATTCCTCTTCCTTTAAAGGATGAGGATAGGGAGGAAGAATCACCTCTAACCCTGCCTTTTGCAAGCGAGAAAAAGCATCAGAATATTTGCCAAAAGAAGCAGTTGGAGTGACTAATACTTTATATCTCTCCATATTCATCCTTTCCTTTATTCTTACCAAGCAAGCTATTCATCTTGGCTGAAACTGTAATATAGTATTACAAATAACTATAAGGGGGTAAACCCCCTTATAACCCCCTTTGAAAAACAATAAGTATAAAGAACAAAGATTACTGAGGGAAAAAGCGTCCCTCAGTGGATGCCTGATAAAAGATTTCAGGCATGACAGATGAGGAGGATCCCCGATCACTAATTTCAGGAATAACAGAAAGGGGACATCACCTCGTAAGTCCGTCATTCCTGAATGGTTCTATCAGGAATCTAAATAACAGGACGGGAAACCCTCTATGTATTTTTTCCCCAAGTCCGTCACCCCTGAATGTTTCTATCAGGGGTCCAAACTATAGGGGGGAAACTGATCCCCCTATAACCCCGAACCATAAAGGGGAGAACCCCTTTATAATCCCCCAAAAGCAAAAAACAAAAGGAAGAAACAAAAAATTAAAAACTGAAAAAACAACTGAGGAAGAAAAAATCTTCCTCACAATAAGGGAGCTTTGCTCCCTTATAACCCCCAAAAAGCAAAAACAAACAGCCTACGGCGTAAGACTAAAAAGCACAACAGATTGAAAAAACTACAAACTTATAACGCTGGGGAAAATCGTCCCAGCGTAGCAACCTTGAACTTTTAACTTCCAATGTAATGTACTTTTTAAAGGTCTAGTAGTCTAACCAATTTTACGATTGGTAGCTAAATTCTTTCCCAGCTTCAAACAAAGCTACAATATTCTCCGGAGGAACATCGGGTTGGATGTTATGTACTGCTCCCAACACATAACCTCCACCTTTTCCCATCTCTTCAATTCTTCTTCTAACCTCTTCTTTCACTTCTTCTGGAGTTCCCCGAGGTAGAACTCTCTGAGTATCTACTCCTCCCCAGAAAGAAAGCCACTCACCAAACTCTCGTTTCAGGCGAGCCGGGTCCATGTCTTTAGCGCTCACCTGAATGGGGTTTAAAATATCCACTCCGATTTCTATAAAATCAGGAATAAGAGGGTAAACACTACCACAGGTATGGTAGTGAATTTTAGCTTTAGTTTCTTCTCTAATAGCTTGAAATAGTTTACACTGGCGAGGTTTTAAGTATTGCCGGTAAATTTGAGGAGAAATCATCAAACCCTGCTGCACTCCCACATCATCTCCATACACTACTACATCCACTTTATTTCCCACCCCCCGGAGCAAAGAATGAGCTAAATCAATTTGATATTGCAGAGCCCTATCCATTAAATCACATAGAGGCTCGGGATTAAGGATGAGGTCAGTAAACCAACCTTCAAATCCCCTCATCAACTGGCTCTGGGTAATAAACCCTCCCCGGATGTTTACCACTACTCCATAATTGCGGTTATGATAATCAAGGATTTCTTCTTTTATTCCTCTCGCTCGAGAAGGGTCTTTTCCATCGGGAAAAGGAAACTTATCCAGAGCTTGAGGAGTTATTCCTTCCCAAAAAGGACCATAAACTACATCATAGTAAAATCCACCTTCCGGCATACGACGGCGAAGACCCCATTCATCTTCGTAAGAACCGTCTGGATAAACTTTATAACTCCATCCTGCCCGAGGACGAGGGAAAACTCCTCGAGTATCAATGCCTAACTTTTCTAAAAGCTTTTCGTCTTGAGACAAATCAGCCAATTGAAAAGGTTTGTCCAAAATACGGGTAGGACTATCTATACCTAAAAACTTTTTTAGACGCTCATAAGCTTGAACATTAATACCAGTATTAGATGAGCTACCGAGGTCAAAAGGAACTCGATCTGGCTCCTGGTGAGATAAAGCTTTATTTAATCTTTCTCGGTGAGTCATTTTATCACCCCTTTACCGCTCCAGCCACTAGTCCCATTCGGACAAAGCGCTGGATGCCAATATAGAGAAAAGCGGGAATTAGCCCAGCCACCAAAGCAGTGGCAGCTAATCTTCCCGGGTCTACAATCTCTCCTCCCCAAAGAAAGAAGCCAATGTGGATAGGAAGAGTATATTTATCCTGGGAGTTGAGTAAGACAGTAGAAAAAACTGCATCTCCCCAAGACATAACAAAGGAAAAAATAGCCACTGTTACTAGACCAGGAGCAGCCAGGGGTAAGGTAATACGCAAAAAAGATTGGAAACGAGAACAACCATCTACCATAGCTGCTTCCTCTAGTTCTTGAGGAATACCCATAAAGTAGCCGCGCAACATATAAATAGCAAAAGGAACAGTATAAGCTAAGTGAGCTAAAGTTAAACCAGAAAGCGAATCGTATAAGCCTAAACGATTCATAATCACCGTAATAGGCACCATAAGGATAAAAGGAGGAAAAACGTAAGCAAAGAGAATATAAGAAGATACTATTCTTTTCCCTCGGTACTGAAAGCGAGCCAAGTTATAGGCAGCAATGCTGCCTATAACCATGGTCAAAGCTACCGCTCCTCCTGCAACGAGTAAAGTATTAAGCAAGGGATTAGTAATGGTAGGAGAAATGGAAAGCATGGCACCAGTAACCTCTGCCATACTTCCTTGAGAACCTACAAAAATATCTCGAAAATTAGCTAAAGTGGGATGACGAGGAAGACCGGTATTCCACGCTTCTTCTTCAGGAGAAAAAGCAGTTTTTACTACCCAATAAATAGGAATAAATATCCAAAAAAGCAAAATCACCACAAAAAAAACAATTAAAAATTTAGCATTTCTATTTCTCTTCATTTCTACTCTAGACTCCTTACTGTGAAATAGATCAAAATGATAAAAATGGGAAGAATGGTCACCGCATAAGCTGAAGCTAAAGGATAATTTAAACCTAAAAGAAAGGCAATTTTATAAGTAGCCATAGGAATAGTGAGAGTAGCATCAGCCGGGCCACCTCCGGTCATCATTTTGGGAATAACAAAATCTCCCATAGTCCACATAAGAGAAAGTCCACAAACAATCAAAAACACATCTTTCAATAAAGGAAGAGTAATAGAAAAGAATTTCTGCCAGGAAGAAGCACCATCAATTTCGGCTGATTCATATAATTCGCCGGGAATAGATTGTAAACCAGATAAAAATCCCAGATACAAAAAGGGCCAGCCATGCCAGACATTTACCAAAATTAGAGAAGGCATGGCATATTGAGCCCCTAGCCAATGTATAGGTTCCAATCCTAAAGTCTTCAAAAGTACATTCCCTATTCCTCGGTAGTCATAAACAAACCAGAACAGAACACATACAACAAAAGGCTGAAGGGCATAAGGTAAAATAGCCAATCCTCGCAAGATTCCTCTTCCTCGAAACTCTTGATTTAAAAGAACAGCTACCCCCAAACCAATGATAGCTTTAATGACTACTGCTGGAAAAGCATAAATAAAAGTATTTTTCAGGCTTTTATAAAATATAGGGTCTCGAAATATCTTGGAAAAATTCTTTATCCCCACAAAGGTAGGCGGCTTTCCAATAGGCATATGCTGTAAACTCATCCAGAAGGTATAAATAAGAGGAATTATGAGGATTAACCCTAAAATCAAAAGAGCAGGAAGAACATAAGCCCAGATACCTAAAGTTTTGCTCTTCAATTTACTCCTCCTTCTTCTTAATATGTATTTGCCCTCCAGGTTCACCTGGAGGGCAAATAATGCTTATTGTCCGTACGCTTCCTGCACCATATCTTCTAATTTGGCTTGATATTCATCAATTACTTTATCAAAGTCCTCCCCCTTTACCACTGCTCTTACTACCATATCGTTAATCACCCATCCCCAGCACAAGTCTTCTATCACCGACGAAGCTTCCCCTAAAGGATAGGCCATTGGGGTAGTATGGAATTTGGTTCGCATAGCTGCTTCGTAAGGATCCATACCCATAAAGGGATATTTGCCTTGCTTCCA
>Ga0134099_1001321_pt1 | contig 24214 bp, 25 predicted proteins | sample 10_taG_2_FD_105482 | JGI IMG/M metagenome (GOLD analysis project Ga0134099, IMG submission 105482) | Switchgrass degrading microbial communities from high solid loading bioreactors in New Hampshire, USA - 10_41_5_180_A2 metaG | ecosystem: Engineered > Bioreactor > Semi-continuous > Anaerobic >...
ACTTCGTGTTCCAGGCCGAAGTGAAAAACCGCCGGATCGACGAGGACCCGGGGGCGGCTCATGACGTCCACGCTGCCGAGCCTTTGTCGCCAGGAGCAGCCAGGGTGACATAACGCGCCTCCCAAGTTGACACAACGGTTCGCTGAGGCAGACGCGGGCGGCGTCTGGAAGTCACCCCCGGCTCCGAACCGGAGGTTTTTCACTTCGAGTCTCAGTCCGAAGTGAAAAACTGCCGGATCAATGAGGACCCAGGGGCAGCTCACGACGTCCGCGCTGCCGAACCCCTGTCGCCAGGAGCCGCCAGGGTGACATAACGCGCCTCCCAGGTCGACGTAACGGTTCGGTAAGGCGCCCACCTGCGGCGGCTAGAGCCACCCCGCCGCGAGCAGGTCCACGCGGCCGGCCGTGTCCGTAACCCCCTGTGCATGGGCCCGCACCAGCCCCTCGGCGGCGATGCGGCACCGGGACTGCCCGAAGCTGAGCCTGTCCCCCGGATCCTCCGCCAGGCCCAGACCCGGGGCGAGCGGCTTGGTAAAGAGCGGCACGGGCGGAAGGGCCCCGCGGGCTGTGCGCGCGGCACGCACCGCGGGGCCCCTTCGTACGTGAGCCGCCTATGTTACATAGTTCGGAACAGCAGGCTGCCCCTCTTGCTGATCATCCGCCGTCGCCCTGCCTGCCAATCAGCCGCCAGGTGCCGAACTCATACTCCGGGACGGGATGGGGTGCTATGTACGGCGCCGCCGGATCACCCTCGGCCGGCCAGCCAACGGTCGGGCCCCTCCCCGTCGCGTTCCCGTCGGCGGGAATCCGATCGGTTGGGGAACCTTCCGTTGGAATCCCCTCCGTTAGAGCCCCCTTGCTTGGGACGCCCTTGCTTGGGACCCTCTTCGCCTCCGCCGAGACTGCTCCGGCCGACTTCGTGCGCGTGGTGCGCGACCGCACCATGATCACATCGCCCTGAGTCACCATGCACGCAGCCGGCACGCCCCCTCCCCGGGTCTTCGCCATGCCGGGCTCACCTCCCCCTCCAGTCTATGACCGTCCCGCGCGGCGCCCGCGCCCAGGGCGCCGCCCGACCCCCTTTCTCCTGCCATTTGATCTTGACTTTCTTTGACCTTCGGTGCTAAAATGGGGCTGGCATCAGAGGGAAGGTCTCCCTTCCCGGACCCGACTACACAAGAGAAAGGGGTATGGCGAATGATGTACTATCCGATGCGTCAGTGGAATCCGTTCGAGCTGTTCGACCGGATGTTTTCCCAGTGGCAGCAGCACGTCCTGGGCAGCTTCTGGCCTGCCGTACCCTCCCTGCCCTCCCTGGAGCAGATGGACGTGCAGCAGGGTGACCAGGACGCCGTGATCCGGATTGAGGTGCCGGGCATCAGCCCCGAGGACCTGTCCGTTACCGTGGACGGAAACCTGCTCACCATTCGTGCGATCAACCGCTCGATCCCGCTGCCCGGCCAGGAGGACGGCTCCGCCCGCGGCGTGGCGACCTACGAGCGGGCCTTCACGCTTCCGTCCAGCGTCGACCCCGATAAGATCAGCGCCCGCTACCAGCATGGGGTGCTGGAGATCCGGCTGCCGCATGCGCAGGGCCGGGGCGGCCGGCAGATCCCCATCGACCTCGCGTAACCGATAAATACTGCAGACGGGCCCGCCCCCATCCCCGGGGCGGGCCCGCTGTCATTCGTCGGCCAGTTGCAGAACCGTCAGGTATCCGTTGTTGTAGAAGGCCACATGTCGCCCGTCGGGGCTCACCCCGACGTCCTGGATGTTGCCCTCGGCCAGGATGCGTTCGGCCTCGCCCTGCCGGTTGTATAGCAGCAGCCGGTTGGGGAGCAGTTCTGTCGCCAGGACGGCCCGGCCCCCGGCCGCAAGCTGGGCTCCCTCGACCGACCAGTTGCCGTGCAGGTCCACCATGGGACCGCCGCTCAGGGGGATCCAGCCGTAGCCCGAGCCGTCCGGCCGGCGGATCCAGGCGACCAGCACGGCCTCGTCGGCCAGACCCACGATCGTCAGGATGACGTCACCCTCCAGCGGGTCGCCCGCCGGCACGACCGTGCCCGACTCCAGGTCCAGCAGGCAGGGGCGGGGATTCCTGAGCCGCGTCGTCTCGTACTCCTCAAACGGGTGGTTGTTCCGGACCGTGATCCGCTCACCGCACACGGCCACCAGCCGGGCGCCGTCGGCCGACCAGACCGGCTGTGCGAAGAACGTGTGCCCCTCCAGGCTGAAATAGGTCACCTGGCCCGTCGCCACGTCCAGCACCCCGACCCGCTCGCCGAAGGGCGGCTCCTCCCACTCCTCCGGGCTGCGCGGGTAGAAGAGGTCCATCGGCACCGAGAGGAAGGCGAGCCGGGTCCCGTCGGGCGACCAGACGCCCCGGTGGCTGAAGTATCCGGGCTCGGCGAAGGAGCCCGCCGGATTGCCGTCCCGGTCGAGGAAGTAGAAGCCCGGGACCGGGTCGGTGCGCACGGACTGCATCAGGAAGCGGCTGCCGTCCGGGGACCAGGAGTCGAAGATGTTGCTGCCGTAAAACACGGGCCCCTCCGGATGCGACTCGGCCCCGGTCTCCCGGTTGACGAAGATGCGCGGGCCGACGTTGCCCGTGTAGATGACGGCCCGCGCCCCGTCGGGGCTCACCAGGAAGTGCCAGCGGTCATAGAACGGCGTGTTCTCGGAGTCGAGGGCATCCCGCAGGCCGCCCCCGTCCAGCGACACGATGCCGTAGTGCGCCTTGTCTCCGGCTTTGGCGTAGACCCAGACCTTGTCGGGACTCAGCCACCACACCTGGCCCGCGCCGTCAAACGGCCCCAGGCGGAATCCCCCGGGGATCTCCTCCCGCACCGGCTCCGTCGCGACCGCGGGCCGGGTTGCGCCGCTGCGGTTCTCACCGCCTGCAGGACCTCCCTCGCCGGTGTCGTCTGTGCTGCCGTCCGGGTCCGGGTCGGTCGTTCCGGGGGCCTGCGCCACCGGCGCTTCCGTGTTGACAGGCGTGGGTTCCTGTGCGGCCTCTCGGCCCGCACATCCTGCCGTAACACTCATGAGGGCGACCAGGAAGGCCGCCAACCACCGCCGCATCTCCATCACCTCTTCTGAAAGGTTGGACGGTTCGGCGGAGTGGCGAGTTCCCGCCGCGCCGTGCGCGGATTACGGTACGCGGCAGCTTCGGCTTGTCGAACCCGTGGTCGAATCTTGGCGAACGAAAGTTCCCCGGAACAGACCAACCGACCCTTCCAAACAGAGGGTCGGTTGGCTTATAATGGCAGCGGAGCCTGACGGCCAGCGTCCCCGAAAGGGGGTGCGAGACGATGAGGATCATCATCGAAATCGATGTCGCATTGATCTTGTTGGTCGTGCGACTCATCGTGTACGCACTTACCGCTACTCGATAGCGGCTGCTCTCAGCAACGGTCATCCGTCGGCAGCCGTCGTTCCAGAATCACGGGACGGCGACTGCAGGCTCCCCGGCATCTGCCGGGCTTAGTATGGCCAAGTCGGACTTGTCCTATCCCCTGCGCCGGTCGCCCTCCTGCCGGATCACCCGGTCGTACACGTCCACCAGCCGGTCGATCTCCTCCTCGGTGATCACCAGCGGCGGGGTGATCATCAGCGTGTCCCGGTACGGGGCGATGCCGGTGATGACCCCCTCCCGGAGGCACCCGGCCTCCACGGCGAAGCGGAAAGGCTTGTCCCCTTCGGGGAACCGCTCCCGCGTCTCCCGGTCCCGCACGAGCTCGGCCGCCACCATCAGCCCCCGGCCGCGGACCTCTGCAATGTAAGGGTTGTCGCGGGCGATCAGGGCCTCCTTCAACCGCTCGCCCATGCGGGCGGCCCGGCCGGCCAGCCCCTCCCGCTCCAGGATGGCGATGTTCTCCAGCGCGACGGCGCAGGAGACCGGGTGGCCCGCGTACGTGAAGCCGTGCTCGAAGGGGAAGTCGGCCTCGGCGATCGCCTCAATCACGTGGTCGCCGACCAGCACGGCCCCCAGGGGCAGGTAGCCGCTGGTCAGCCCCTTTGCGGTGCACATCAGGTCGGGCACCACGCCGAACCGCTCGCAGGCCCACATCGTGCCCGTCCTGCCGTACCCGGTCATCACCTCGTCCAGGATCAGCAGCACGCCGTACTTGTCGCAGACCTGCCGCACGTGCTTCAGGTAGTCCTCGGGGGGCACGATGATGCCGCCCACCCCCGGAATCGGCTCGGCCAGGAAGGCCGCGACGGTCTCGGGCCCCTCGGCCAGGATCCGCTCCTCCAGGAGGGCGGCGTACTTGCGGCCCGCCTCCGGGTCGCCGGCCCGGTAGGGCCCCTCGAAGGTGTCGGGCGAGGGGATGTGCACGAACCCGGGAACCAGCGGCCCGTAGTGCGCCCGGTGCGCCTCGAAGGCCGTCGCCGAGAGCGCCCCGAGGCTGTTGCCGTGGTAGCCCAGGTCCAGGCAGATGATCTTGTGCCCGTCCGCCCGGCCCCGCGCCCGCTGGTAGAGCCGGGCGATCTTCACGGATGTCTCCACCGACTCGGCCCCGCCGAGGGTGAAGAACACCTTCCCGAGCCCCTCAGGCGCGATGGAGGCCAGCTTCGCCGCCAGCCGCACCGCGGGTTCGTTCGAGTACTGGAAGTAGGTGTGGTAGTACATCAACCGCTCCATCTGGGCGGCGGCCACCGCGCCCAGCTCCTTCCGCCCATAGCCGATGTTGACCAGCACCATGCCCGCCTGCGCGTCCAGGTAGGCCCGCCCGTCGATGTCGTAGATGGTCGACCCCTCGGCACGGGTGATGATCGTCGTTCCCTTCCGGGCCAGCTCCCGGAAGCGGACCTCGTTATGAATGAGGTGGCGCAGGTCCAGCTCTTTCAGGTTCATACAATTCCCTCCTGTCGGCACTCGGGACGGCGTCCCCGGACGGGCCGGGCGCCGGGACCCATTATAGCCCGGTTCCCGGGGCCGGACCAGTCGGCGCGGACCGCCACGCCCCAGCTCCGGCTAGCCAGGCAGCCGCCCGCCGAAGCGCTCCAGGATGATCTCCTCCGGCGTCAGCGCGGGCTGGGCAACGAAGTGCACCACGCGCCAGCGAGCCCCCTGCGCGGCGATGGCCGGGGCCGCACCGGGCAGGGCGGCCAGGGTCCGTTCCACCGCCTCCCGGTGATCCCGGCCGGGCAGGGCCGGGTGGATGCGCGTCAGGTTGTAGAGCTCGCCCCCCGGTTCGGTTTCGGGCCGCGTGGCGGCAATCTCCTGCACCTCGTAGTGGGCCGGACTGTAGCCCGCCCCTTTCAGCGTTCCTTCGACGGACCGGCGGTTCGGCAGCCGGTCCACGCTCGGGACCGCCCGGCTCAGCAGGCCCTGCCGGTGCAGTTCCTGCAGGAACACGTACTGCGGCGTCACCTGGTCCCGCAGGACGTTGAACCACGTGCCCGACAGCGAGAAGCAGAAGCGCCCCGCGGGCTTGATCTTCCCCCGCCAGGCCCGCAGCACGCCCTCCGGGTCCGGGAACGAGAGCAGGGCGAGGTTGCAGAGCACCCGGTCCACCTTGTCAGGCACCAGGCCGGCCGCGGCGGCCGGATCCACCTGATGGAACGCCTGCGCCCGGTCGCCGATCCGGGCGCGGGCCGCGGCCAGCAGGGAAGGGCCCGGCTCCACCACGGTCAGGTGAAGCCCCTCCGGCACCAGGTCCAGGGCCGCAAGGCTGGTGAGCCCCGTGCCGGCGCCCAGGTCGACCACGGTCATCCCGGATCGAAGCTCCGCCAGCTCGCAGAGGCGCCGGGCCGACTCCCGGTACAGGGCCATCTGCGACGCGATGCCGTGCACGTACTCGCCCCAGTCGCCCATCCTCATCCCCCTTCCGCGATCAGCGCCAGAAGCGCACGGTACAGCCGCAGCTTCTCCGCCAGGGGCTCCCGGCTCCGCCCGCTGGGCGAGGCCGCCACGAAGTCCAGAACCCCGGGCACCACCGACTCGGCCTGCGGGCCGTACGCCACCCTGCGGCGGCCGGTCAGGGCGGCGTAGATGCCCTTTCCGTTGTAGCAGGCCACCCGCGGCCGGTACCGGGCCAGCTTGCCGAGCAGCTCCTCCCGCCCGGCCCGCAGGTCCGCCGCCGTGAGGTCGCCGCTGGACCGGGTCGAACGGCCGACCAGGTCGGTCAGGCCGTACCCGAGTTCCAGCAGCGCCGCGTCCTCGTGCGGCGCGTAGAGCCGGTCGGTCAGCCCGGCCTGCCAGAGCAGCCAGTAGAACCGGTTGCCGGGGTACGCGTAGTAGTGCCCCTCCCGGGCCGAGGTCTCGCCGGGGTTGAAGCCGACGAAGACGACCCGGAGCCCCGGGGCCAGGTAGTCAGGCAGCGCCCGCGTCACAAGGAATCACCGCCCTCACGGCCTCGACCGGTTCGTTCGCCGCCCCCGGGAGGCCCCTCGCCGTCGTCTTCCAGCCCCGGCAACGCCAGGGCGTCGAACTGCTCGGTGAGCCAGCGCACGTGCTCCCGCATCGCCTCATCCTGCATGAGCACCGTCCACGCCTGCCTGGCGGCCTCGACGAACGCCGGATCGAGTTCGTCCACCCGGTAGCGCTCCGGCAGCGGGCAGAGCCCCTGCGCCAGGAACGAGTAGCGCATCTCCAGCTCCCCGTCGGGGCGCAGGTACGGCAGGAGCGGATAGGTGCGGCACTCGAACGGGCGCTTGGTCCGGTCGCAGAGCCGCGTGCACTGCAGGAAGGGCACCGCATCGAACCGCCGCTCCCACGAGGGGGCAAACTCATACTCACGGGTGGCGTGGAACTGCCAGCGCGTGAAGTCCTCCGTGCCGTCGAAGAGCGGCAGTTCGCCGGGAATCAGGTACACGCCCTCGTCGGGACCGAAGTCCGTGCAGCAGCGGTGGCCGCAGAGGGTGCCGCAGTCGAAGGGCAGCGGCGTCACGTCGGCCAGCAGCCGGCGGGCCTCGGCGATCAGGCGCAGGTCAACGCCCATGAAGATCCCCCGTTTCCTGCACTGTACCACATTCTGCGGCAAGCGTCGCCCCGGATGTGGTAGGATGTACTTGCAGTTTTCACAGAGGAGGATGCAGTACATGGCCAACCTCGGATTCATCGGGCTCGGGCGCATGGGCAAGCCCATGGCGCGAAACCTGATCAAGGCCGGACACGCTGTTACGCTGTTCAACCGCACCCAGTCCGTGATGGACGACCTGGTGGCCGAGGGCGGCCGGACGGCCGCCAGTCCGGCGGAGGTGGCCCGGAACGCCCGCGTGGTCTTCACCTGCCTGTCCACCCCCGACGTCGTGGAGAGCATCGTGCGGCAGGCGCTGGAGGGAGCGCAGCCCGGCGACATCTTCGTCGACCACTCCACCATCGGCGTCCGCGACGCCCGGCGCATCGCGGCGATATGCGCCGAGAAGGGGGTCCAGTTCATCGACGCCCCGGTCTCGGGCGGCCCCTGGGGGGCGCAGGCCGGTACGCTGACCATCATGTGCGGCGGCGACAGGGCGGCCTTCGACGCGGTCCTCCCCTACCTGCAGGCCGAGGGGAAGGCCATCCACCACCTGGGGCCGGTCGGCGCCGGTTCCGTGGCCAAGCTCTGCAACAACCTTCTGGTGGGCATCCACACCGCGGCGATGGCCGAGGCGTTCGTGCTGGGCACCAAGGCGGGCGTCGACCCGAAGGCGCTCTACGAGATCATCTCCGGCGCCTCCGGCCACTCTGCGCAGATCGAACGGAACATCCCGAAGTTCGTCTTCCCGGGCAACTTCGAGGCCGCCTTCGCAACCGACCTCCTGCACAAGGATGTCGCCCTGGCGGTCGAGCTGGCCAAGGACGAGCACGTGCGGCTGCTCCTCGGATCCATGACGCAGCAGCTGTTGGAGGAGGCCCGCGCGGCGGGCTACGGCGCCATGGACTATTCTGCGCTGATCCGCCCGCTGGAGGACCTGACCGGCGTGAAGGTCCGGGCCTGATCACCCGGGGGAGGACGCGCACTTGCCCATCAACCTGCTGATCCTGCTGGTAGACCGCATCGGACTGCTGATCGCGATCATCTTCCTCCTGACCCGGGTCCCCGCCTTCCGCCGGATGATGGGTGGCAACATCCGGCCTGCCGAGCGGGTGTGGCTGGGGCTGGTGTTCGGCCTCTTCGGTGTGCTGGGCACGTACACCGGGGTGGTGGTCCGCCCGGAGGGCGTCGATCCGGCCACGGTGGTGGGCACCTCGCTCCTGCCGGAGGAGGCGATCGCCAACTCCCGGGCGGTCTCGGTGATCGTCGCCGGGCTCCTGGGCGGGCCGGTGACGGGCACCCTGGCCGGGGCCCTGGCCGGCGGACACCGGCTCCTGATCGGCGGCTTCACCGGCGTCGCCTGCGCCCTGGCCACCTTCAGCCAGGGCGTGCTGAGCGGCCTGCTGCGGCTGGTTCCCGGCCGGACGCACGGCCTCTCCCCTGGAAGGGCCTTTCTCGCCGCCGCAGCGCTGGAGATCATGCAGATGGCGATCATCCTGCTGGTGGCCAGGCCGCAGGAGGCGGCCGTCGCCCTGGTGCGCCTGATCGCCCTGCCCATGGTCGCGGCCAACAGCATCGGCGTCGCCTTCTTCCTGGTCGCCGCCCGGGTGATCCTGGACGCCGAGGCGGCCCGGGAGGCGGATGCCGCCCGCAAGGCCCTCGCCATCGCCACCCGGACCCTGCCCATGCTGGAGCAGGGCCTCACACCGGAGAGCGCCCTGGAGGCCGCCCGGCTGATCCACTCGGTGACGGGGGTGACGGCCGTCGCCCTGACCGACACCGAGCGGATCCTGGCCCACGTGGGCGTGGGCGACGACCACCACCGGCCCGGGGAGCGGGTGCTCACCAAGGCCACCCGGCGGGCCATCCAGGAAGACCGGCTCCAGCTCGCCAGGGGCCCCGCGGAGATCCAGTGCAGCCAGCCACGCTGCCCGCTGCAGGGCGTCGTGGTGGTGCCCCTGCGTGAGTCCGACCAGGTGGTCGGCACCCTGAAGCTCTACTTCAATCCCGACCGCACGCGCCCCCCGCTGGAGCTGGCCGAAGGGCTGGGGTTCCACTTCTCCACGCAGCTCACCCTCGGGCTGGCACAGCGGCAGGCCGCCCTGCTGGACAAGGCGGAGATCCGGGCCCTGCAGGCGCAGATTCAGCCGCACTTCCTCTTCAACGCCCTCAACACGGTGATGGCCCTCATCCGGCTCGACGCCGGCAAGGCCCGGGAGGTGCTCGGCCACCTGGCCGACTTCCTGCGGCGCAACCTGCAGTCGACGCAGGAGGAGACCGTGCCCCTGGCCCGGGAGATCGAGCACGTCCGCAACTACCTTGCCGTCGAGGAAGCGCGGTTCGGCGACCGGCTGACCGTGACGTACTCCCTGGACCCGAAGGCGCTCTCGGTGCCGCTGCCGCCGCTCACGTTGCAGCCCATCGTGGAGAACGCCCTCGTCCACGGGCTGAAGGGGATGCGGGCCCCGTGGCAGATCACGATCCGGGCGGAGGTGGCCGGCGGGCGGGCTGCGATCAGCGTCAGCGACAACGGGCGGGGCATCGATCCGCAGCGGCTGGCGACGCTGCTCGACCGCCCGGCCGCTTCCCGCGGCAGGCAGAGCGGCCTCGCCCTGCACAACGTGCACGAGCGGCTGGAGGGGCTCTTCGGCGGCGAGGCCGGACTCACGATCGCCTCGCGGCCCGGCGAGGGGACAACGGTGACGGTGCACGTGCCGCTTTCCGCCGTGCAGAAGGAGGGGTTGGCGGATGATCCGGGTGCTGGTGGTGGATGACGAGCCGCTGGCCCGAGACGAGCTCAGCTACCTGCTGGGGCGGCAGGATGGCGTGCAGGTGGTCGGGGCGGTGGGCGACGGTGCGGCGGCCCTGGAGATCGTGCGCCGGGAAGAGCCCGACGTGGTGTTCATGGACATCGAGCTGCACGGCGAGAACGGCCTCGAGGTGGCGCGGCGGTTCCTGACTCTCCCGCGCCCGCCGCGGGTCGTGTTCGCCACGGCTTACGACCAGTACGCGCTGGAGGCCTTCGCCGTAAAGGCCCTGGACTACATCGTGAAACCGTTCACGGAGGTGCGCGTGGCCGAGGCGGTGGAGCGGCTGCGCGAGGCCGGCCCGCCGGCCCGCGTTCCGGCGGGCACGACGCCCCGGTTCGCCAGCCCGCCGTCCGCACCGCGCGTGCGACGCATCGCCGTCGAGGAGAACGAGCGGATCATCCTGCTGGATCCCGACGACATCATCTTCGCCACTCGGGAAGACCGGTCGACGGTCATCCGGACGGCCGGCCGGGCGTATCGCACCGGCCAGTCGCTGCAGGAACTGGAGGCCCGGCTCGGCGACGACGCCTTCTTCCGGCCCCACCGGGGGTTCCTGGTGAACCTGCGCCACGTGGCGGAGATCCACCCGTGGTTCAACGGCGCGTACGAGCTGGTGATGGCCGACCAGGAGCGGACCCGCGTGCCGGTGAGCCGCCAGGCCGCCCGCCGGCTCCGGGAGTTGCTGCAGTTCTGAGGCAGCCCCGGCATCGCGCCGGGCATGGGCCTCCGCACGGCGGAAGCGTGGCTCAGAGCCCGCGCCGTTCAGACGCGAATCGCGACCATTCAGACGTATCTTCAACGGTTCAGACCGAAATCGACGGATTGATGCCTCCTTACCGTTAACATGGGGTGCAGCAGCACTCTTGCGCACCGAAACGGTGAGGAGGCATTGGCATGATCACATTCCTGGTCTCCATCGCACTGCTGATCCTGGGCTACCTGGTCTACGGCTCGTTCGTGGAGAAGCGGTTCGGCGCCGACGAGCGGCGGACCACCCCGGCCTACACCATGCAAGACGGCGTGGACTACCTGCCGATGGACACGCCCCGCAATGCGCTGATCCAGCTCCTCAACATCGCCGGGCTGGGCCCGGTCTTCGGGCCGATCCTGGGCGCCCTGTGGGGCCCGGTCGCCTTCATCTGGATCGTCCTCGGCTCGATCTTCGGCGGGGCGGTGCACGACTACTTCTCCGGCATGCTCTCCCTGCGGGAGGGCGGCGCCAACCTGCCGACCCTCGCGGGCAAGTACCTGGGCAACGACATGCGGGTCTTCGTCAACCTGTTCTCCGTCGTGGTGCTGATCCTGGTGGGCGCCGTGTTCATCACCGGCCCGGCCGACCTGCTGGCCTCCGTCACGCCCGCGTGGATGAACAAGACCTTCTGGGTCATCGCCATCATGGTCTACTACGTGCTGGCCACCCTGATGCCGGTGGACAAGATCATCGGCCGGCTCTACCCGATCTTCGGCGCCGTGCTGCTGATCATGGCGCTCGGCATCGGCGGGTCCCTCATCATCAACGGCTACCCCATCCCCGAGCTCACCCTGTCCAACCTGCATCCCGAGGGGCTTCCCATCTGGCCCCTGATGTTCATCACCATCGCCTGCGGCGCCGTGTCGGGCTTCCACGCCACCCAGTCGCCCATCGTCGCCCGCACGCTGCGGAACGAGAAGAACGGCCGGGTCGTCTTCTACGGCATGATGCTCGGTGAGGCGCTGATCGCCCTGGTCTGGGCCGCTGCTGGCATGACCGTCTTCGGCGGTCCCATCAACCTGAACGAGGCACTGGCGCAGTACGGCGGCACCGCCGGCGTCGCCCGGCAGATCGCCCTGATGACGATGGGCTCCCTCGGCGGCACCCTGGCCATCCTCGGCGTCGTCGTCCTGCCCATCACCTCCGGCGATACCGCCTTCCGCGGCGCCCGGCTGACCATCGCCGAGTTCCTGAAGATCCCCCAGGCGCAGGTCATCAAGCGGCTCTGGGTGGCCATCCCGCTCTTCATGGTCGGCTTCGGCCTCACGCTGATCGACTTCAACTTCCTGTGGCGCTACTTCGCCTGGGCCAACCAGACCATGGCCATGATCGCCCTCTGGGTCGCCGCCATGTACCTGGTCAAGCACGGGAAGTCGCACTGGGTCGCCTCGGTGCCGGCCGCGTTCATGACCGCCGTCTCCTTCACGTACATCCTGATGGCCCCTGAGGGCTTCAAGCTGCCGGTGGCCATCGCCTACCCGCTCGGCCTCGCCATTGCAGCCGCCATCACCCTCCTGTTTGCGATCAAGATCCGCCCGAACTACGGTGTCCTGCTGCCCCAGGGCGGCGACGACTAGCGAGGAACGGCATTCGACCCCCGGGCCTGCCTGGCCCGGGGGTCTGTTGCTCTTGGGGATCCCGCAGGGACGCGGCCCCGGGCCGGCCCGGCCGCCCTGCAGCCGCTAGAGCCCCAGGTGTTCGAGGAACTTGTCCGTCGCCTTGAGCCCCATACCGGTGAGCGGAACCACCACGCTGGATTCGGGACCCGCCAGCCCCTGCTCCGCCATCTGCCTGACCGCCGCGGGGGCCGCGGCGGCGGTGGGCTCCACGTAGATCCCCTTCTCGGCCAGTGCGCGGGCAGTCGCCCAGATCTCCTCCTCGGTCACCGTCAGGACGACGCCATCGCTATTGTAGATGGCCTCGAGAATGGCCCCGCCCTTCACCGGCTGGGCGATCACGATGCCCTCGGCTGCGCTCTCCCGCTTGGCCACGGCGGGCACGTCGTGCAGCCGCTGCCGCCACGCGTGGTAGACCGGGGCGCAGGCCGCCGCCTGGACGGCGGCGATGCGGGGCATGCGGGAGATGAGGCCGGCCTTCAGCAGGTCGGTGAAGCCGAGGTAGAGCCCGAGCACCAGGCTGCCGCCGCCGACGGGTGCGACGACCCAGTCGGGGGCCTGCCAGCTCTGCTGTTCGCAGATCTCGTAGGCCATGGTCTTCAGACCCGCGACGAAGTAGGGGCTCCAGTTGTGGCTGGCGTAGAAGGTCCGGCTGGCCGCTTCCACTGCGGCCCGGGTCGTGTCCTCGCGGGAGCCGTCCACCTTGACGAGATCGGCCCCGTACATGCGAATCTGCGCCGTCTTCCCCGCCGATGTGTAGCCCGGCACGTAGATGTGCGCCGTGATGCCGGCCCGGCGCGCGTAGGCGGCCACCGACGCGCCGGCGTTGCCGGAGGAGTCCTCCACGATCTCGGGGATGCCCCACTCCTTCAGCTTGCTGATCATGACGGCTGAACCCCGGTCCTTGAACGACCCCGTTGGGTTGAGGAAGTCCAGCTTCAGGAGGACGGGCCGGCCAAACAGCTCGTCGGCGACGAGGGGCGTGAAGCCCTCGCCGAGCGAGACCACGCAATCGCCTCGCTCGACGGCCAGCGCCTCACGGTACCGCCAGAGCGTCGGGGGGCGGGCGGTCAGGGAGTCCCGGGTGAACATCCGGTCGGACTGAAGCAGCAGGCAGGCGCCGCACTCACAGCGCCAGCGGGGCTCGGTCTCCGGGTATGTCTGATTGCAGCGACTGCAGGTGAGCATCTTTTTTCCCTCCTAGTGAACGGGGTCGGACCTGGCCGCCCCCCAGGCGTCCCAGCCATCCAGCGTGCAGGGCTCCGCATCGCCGGTGAGCACCGCCGCCAGCGGTCCCAGCCACGCCGCCCAGGGGTGGCCCCGCTCCCGGGCCAGCGCCACGTGCGGCCCGAGCTGAAAGCCGGGCGAGCGAACGCCGGCCTCGATGAGGCGGCGCAGGTTCCTGAGCGCCCACGGGCGCCGGTCCGCCTCGCCGTGGACCACCTGGTAGAACCAGACCTCCGCGGCGTCGGCGGTGGGCCGCTGCAGGGCGGGGTGCCGAAGGCACGCCTCCAGCATCCGGCGCCCCTCTTCCGCCGTCCCGCCGAGCAGCAGCACGCCGGCCAGGTTGGCCATGATCGCCCCGTTGCCGGGGTAGGCCTCCAGCGCCACCCGGTAGAGATCCGCGGCGTCGGCGTACGCCTGCTTCACGTCGGTCAGGAACAGGGCGTACTTGAACAGGGCGTTCCGGTGCAGCGGCGCCACCTCCAGGGCCCGCTGGTACAGAGCCTCGGCCCGTTCGTGTTCGCGCCGGACCTCGGTCAGGAAGGTCGCGTAGTTGGTCAGGTTCCCCGGGTGGAGCGGATCGGCCTCCAGGGCACGCCGGTAGTACTGCTCGGCCCGGTCCGCGTCGCCGGCGGCGTGCTCGAGGAAGTCGGCGTAGTCGCCCAGCAGCGCCGCGTTGTTCGGCGCGAGGCGGAGCGCGGCCTGATACTGCGCCTCGGCCTCACCGTAACGCCGGCGGACGGTCTCGAGGAACACGGCGTAGTTCCAGCGGGTGCGGGCATCCTCCGGGTCCCGGGCCAGCGCCCGGCGGTAGTATGCCTCGGCCAGGCCGTAGCGCCCCCGGAACCGCTCCAGGAAGAAGGCGTACCGGCCGAGCATCCGTGCGCGGGATCGCCGCATTCGGTCACCTCCTCCCCGAGCCCATGGGCAGCCACGGCCATGGGACGCTGCGTGTCATTCCTATGATACACCTGTTTCGGCCCCAGACGACTCCTGCGTCATGCGCAGGTGGTACGCAGGGGCAGCGAGTGCGCGCAGTAGAAAGGGGCCTCCGGGCGGAGGCCCCTAAATCTCAGGCGGGTCGATCCCCTGCATGCGCATCAGCATGAAGATCTGGCCCCGGTGATGGATCTCGTGCTCCATCACGTGGTAGATCACCCAGTCCATCGTCGCCCAGGGCATGTCGGGGTAAGGCATCGGCAGCTTCTGGCCCAGCTGGTTCACGGGCGTGTCCTTCAGCCACTCGACGGTGACCCGGTGGATCTCGGCCCAGTACGCCAGGAGGCTCTCCAGGTCCGCGAAGCGGCCGTGTTCCCAGCGCGCCTCCCACGGCGCCAGCTTCAGGGCGTTCCGGTACACCCAGACCCACTCCGCCTCCACCATGTGCTCGGCGAGGTGCAGTGCGCTGGAGTGCCAGCCCTCCGGTTTCCAGGCCAGCTGCTCCGGGGTCATGCGGCGCAGCGCGCTCACGGTGAACGGGCGCAGGTCGGTCTCCCAGTGGCGATACAGGTCAAAGGCCAGCATGTCGTGCCCCCCTTCCGAACGTGGCTACCGCCCGCCCAGGTACGCCGCGGCCACCCGCTGGTCCCGCGCCAGGTCCGCCGCCGGCCCGGAGAGCGGGATGCGGCCCGTCTCCACCACGTAGGCCCGGTGGGCGATGCGCAGGGCCTGCCGGGCGTTCTGCTCCACCAGCAGGACGGTGGTGCCCTCCTCATTGATTTGCCGAATCAGCCGGAATACCTCCGCCACTACCAGCGGGGCGAGCCCCATGGAGGGCTCGTCCAGAAGCAGGAGCTTCGGGCGGGCCATCAGCGCCCGGCCCATCACCAGCATCTGCTGCTCGCCGCCCGAGAGCGTGCCGGCGAGCTGGTTCCGCCGCTCCGCCAGCCGGGGGAAGCGGGCCAGGACCCGCTCCAGGTCGGCCTGCACCTCGCCGTCGCGGCGGGGGAAGGCGCCCATCAGAAGGTTCTCCAGCACCGTCATCCGGGCCAGCACCGCCCGGCCCTCGGGCACCTGGGCGATGCCCAGGGCGGTCACCCGGTCGGCCCGCAGCCCGTCGATGCGCCGCCCCTCGAACTCGATCGTCCCGGTGCGGGGGCGCACCAGCCCGGAGATCGCCCGCAGGATCGACGACTTGCCCGCGCCGTTGGCGCCGATCAGGGTGACGATCTCGCCGGACCCCACGTCCAGGTCGACGCCCCGTACCGCCACCACCGCCCCGTAGACGACCTCAAGCCCCCTGATCCGCAGCATCTTCGTCCCTCCCCAGGTAAGCCTCGATCACGTCGGGGTTGGCGCGGATCTCCGCCGGCGTCCCCTCCGCCAGCTTGCGGCCGAAGTTGAGCACGGCGATGCGGTCGCAGAGGTTCATCACCACGTGCATGTCGTGCTCGATGATGAGCACGCTGATCCCCCGGCGCTGGATGCGCCGCACCAGGTCGATCAGCTCCTCCGACTCGGTCTCGTTCATGCCCGCCGCCGGTTCGTCCAGGCAGAGCAGCCGCGGGCCCGTGGCCAGGGCCCGGGCGATCTCCAGCCGGCGCTGCTGCCCGTACGCCAGGCCCCCGGCCGGGGCGTCCACCAGGTCGGCGAGCCCGACGAACTCCAGCTCCGCCCGGGCCTTCGCCCAGGCCTCGGCCTCCTCCGCCCGGGTGCGGCCGGTGCGGAAGACGCTGCCCCACACGCCGCTCCTCGTCCGGCAGTGGGTGCCGACCACCACGTTCTCCAGCGCCGAGAGACTGCCGAAGAGCCGGATGTTCTGGAACGTGCGGGCCATGCCGAGGCGCGTGATCACGTGGGGCCTGCGCCCCGTGACCGGCTGGCCGGCGAAGGTGACGGAGCCGCCGCTGGGCGGCAGCAGGCCGGTGATCAGGTTGAACAGGGTGGTCTTGCCGGCGCCGTTGGGGCCGATGAGGCCGAAGATGGCCCCCTCGGGCACCGTCAGGTCCACCTCCGAGACGGCCACCAGGCCGCCGAACGTCCGGGTGAGGCCCCGGACCTCCAGGATCGGACGCGCGTACTCGGTCATGCCCTCGCCCCCTTCCGCCGCGGCGCAAACGTGAGCAGCCCCTGCGGCCGCAGGGCCACCACGACCATCAGCAGGAAACCGTAGAGGATCAGCCGGTAGTCGGAAAGGCGCGCCCCGAAGAGCGAGAAGTCCCGCAGGCCCTCGGAGAGGCCGATCAGGAGCGCCGCGCCCAGCACGGGGCCCAACGGCGTGGTGGAGCCGCCGACCACCACCAGGGTCAGCATCTCCACCGCCCGGCTGAAGGCGAACTCCGCCGGGGAAACGGAGAAGTTGATGTGCGCTACGAGACCGCCGGCCAGGCCGGCCAGCACGGCCCCCTGCACGAAGGCCAGGACCTTATAGTAGGTGATGTTGATGCCCATCGCCTCGGCGGCGATCTCGTCGATGCGGATGGCGGCGTAGGCCCGCCCCACCCGCCCGGCCGCCTGCCGGTAGACGAAGGCCAGGGCCAGCCCCAGCACCAGCAGGACGAAGAGCATCACGACCAGGTTGGCCAGCTGCGCGTGCGAGAGGCCGGCGGGCGGGGTGATCCCTGCGGCCTTCAGGCCGTTCTGCACCATGCGGCCGAGGCTGGGGATGTTCTTGATGCCCAGGGCGCCGCCCGCGAACTCCCAGTTCTGGAAGAGCACCCGCACGGTCTCGGTGAAGCCCAGCGTGGCGATGGCCAGGTAGACCCCGCGCAGCCGGAGGCTGGCGTAGCCCAGGGGAATCGCCACGATGGCCGGCACGAGGGCCGCGGCGGGCAGGGTGATCCAGACGGGGGCGCCGGCCTTGGTGGCCAGCAGGGCGGCCGTGTACGCCCCGAGCGCCATGAAGCCGGCATTGCCGAGCGTGAGCTGGCCGGTGGAGAGCACCAGGTAGACCGAGAGACCCAGGAGGGCGTTGACGCCCACGAAGGTCGCCACCTGCAGGTAGTAGTTGTTCAGCAGGACTGCCACGCTACGACCTCCTCACCGCTGCCGCGCTGATGCCGAACAGCCCCTGCGGGCGCAGGAGCAGCATGAGGAAGAGGAAGCCGAAGGCGACCGCGTCCTTGTAGCCGGCTCCGCCGTAGGCGACCGTGAGGGCCTCCAGCACGCCGATGATCAGCCCGCCGGCCACGGCGCCCTTCACGTTGCCGAGGCCGCCCAGGATGATCACCGCCAGGCCCTTCAGGCCGTAGGGCAGGCCCATCGTGGCGGAGACCGAGACGAACGAGAGGCCCACCAGCACGCCCGCCGCGCCGCCGAGGGCCGCGGCGAGCATGACCGTGGCCAGGATCACCGCCGAGACGTTCACCCCGAGGAGCGCCGCCGTCTCGGGGTTCTCCGAAACCGCCCGTACCGCGCGGCCGAGGCGTGTGCGGGAGAGCGTCCACTGCAGGGCGACCATCAGGAAGATCGAGACGCTGAGCACCACCAGCTGCGCGGTGGTCATCTGCAGGGGACCCAGCCGGATGACCCCCTCGCTCAGCGGCACCCGGAAGGAGAGCGGCTGGCCGTTGGTCGCCCGGACCATCAGGTTCTGCACCACCATGCCCAGCCCGATCGTGGAAATGAGGGGCGAGAGGTTGGTGCCGCCCTGCCGCCGGAGCGGCCGCAGGGCCGTGAACTCCAGGACCACACCCAACAGGGCGGCCCCCACCATGCCGCCGAGCAGGGCGGGCACGAGGGACCAGCCGAACAGGGTGACCAGGGCCCAGCCCACCATGGCCCCGATCATGAACAGTTCGCCGTGGGCCATGTTGATGATCTCCAGCACGCCGAAGATGAGGGTGTAGCCCAGGGCGACGAGGGCGTACGTGCCGCCCTGGGTGATGCCGTTCAGGATCTGCTGTAGAAGCACGTACCGAAGGACCTCCCTCTTGCGATGAGGGCGGGGGCGACTGCCCCCGCCCGCAACTCAGTCGAGTTCTGCGTGTTGCCCGTCACCGGCGCTAGTCGAGCTCGACGTACTTCCCGTCCTTGATCTGCAGGATGAACGGCGTCATCACCGGATCGCGGTTCTCGTCGAAGGAGAACCTGCCCGTGACCCCCTCGTAGTCGCGGATGGCGGCCAGGGCGTCGCGCACCGCGTCGCGGTCGGTGGAGCCGGCGGCCCGGATGGCCTCGGCGATGAGCATCATGCCGTCATAGGCCTGCGCGGCAAACTGGTCGGGGCCCTTGCCCATCTTGGCCGTGTGGTCGGCGACGAACTTCTCCACCTTCGCGTCGCTGCGCGCCGCGAACCAGGGCGAGCCCACCACGGCCCCCTCCACCGCGTCCTTGCCGACCTCGATCAGGGCCGGCGAGTTGAACCCGTTGCCGCCGATGAAGTGGCCGGTGTACCCCGCCTGCCGGGCCTGCACCATCAGCAGGGCGGCGGAGTTGTAGAGCGTGGAGATGAAGAACGCATCCGGGTTGGCCGCCATCACCTTGGTGACCTGCGGGCCGAACTCGGTGTCCTTCACGCTGAAGGTGGCCTCCTCCACGATCTCGACGCCGTTCTTCGCGAGTTCGGCCTTGAAGATGTCGGCGCCCGACCGCGACACGTCGTCGTCGTGGGCGTAGAGCACGGCCGCCCGCTTGATGCCGAACTTCTCCACAGACCGGGCAACGGTGTGCGGGATCACCTTCGCCTCAGGCAGCGAGTTGCGGAAGACGTACTCGCCGATGTCGGTGATGCCCGGCACGGTGGTCGAGACCCCGAGGATCGGCACGCCGCTGTCGTTGGCCACGGGCCCGGCGGAGAACATCTCCGTCGAGAGCGTGGGCCCGATGATCGCCACGACCTCGTCGCGGTCGATCAGCTTGCGGACGGCGGTGATGGCCTCGTCGCCGCTGCCCTGGCTGTCCTCGAAGATCACCTGGAGCTCGCGCCCGTTGATGCCGCCGGCCGCGTTGATGTCGGCCACCGCCAGCTCAACGCCGGCCCGCTGCGAGATCCCGTAGCCCGAGCTCGGGCCCGAGAGGATGAAGACCGCGCCCACCTTGATGGGATCCTGCGACTGCCCACCGCCCGAGTCGCCGCCCGATGCGGGCGCGCTGCCCTGCGAAGCGGCCGGGGCGTCGGTCGTACCGCCAGCGTTTTCGCTGCTGGGAGCCGCCCCCCCACAGGCGGCCAGGATCATGGCGCTGACCAGGAGCAGCGCCACCTTGGAAGCCATACGTCTCAACATGACCGAAGCCCCTCCCCTGACGACTGAATCATCGGCTTTCCCACAGTAGTGAGATAAACAGGAGATACTACATGTATGTTACTTATTCCTGCGTAGAAATAGGGACTTCGGTCGAATTTTTGGCCCTGGTCAGCGGCCGTGAACGGCCTCCCACGCCGCGGCGGCGATGCGCTCGATGGCTTGATCGGCCATGTACTCGCCCCCGCCGTAGGTCAGCACCACCAGGAGGTAGGGCCGCTCGGCCCAGACGATCGCCCCGTCGTGGTCGTAGCCCGCGTAGGTGCCGAACTTGTGGGTGACCAGCTCGGGCCGCGGCGTACCGGCCTGGATGCGCCCGGTGTAGGTGACCCGGCGAAGCGGCCTCAGCAGCTCCTCCGCCTGCTCGGGCCGCTCCCGGCTCAGCTCCCACAGGCGCAGCCACCAGGCGGCCTCGTCCGCCGCGGTGACGGGCGTGGACCCCTCCTCCGTGCGGGTGACCGGCCCGCCGATCTCGGTGGTGCAGTCCAGGAGCCCCTCCCACGTGAGGGTGCGGGCCAGCATTTTCGCGGCGACGTTGTTGGAGGAGATGAGGGAGCGGTCGACCAGGTTCCGCACGGTCCACCTGCTGCCGAACTCGGCCGCGGCGAAGCTGCCCGCCCCGACCGGTTCGTAGTCCGCCTCGGTGTAGGTGATGAGGGTGTCCCAGGTCAGCTCGCCCCGGCCGATGGCCTCCAGCACGCACAGGGTGACCGGGAGCTTGAACGTGGAGGCCGGCAGGTACGGGTCCCGCGCCCGGAACTCGTAGCGGCTGCCGGTGGTGAGGTCGACCGCGACAACGCTGATCCGCCCCGGGTACCCGGCGGCGATCGCGTAGACCGTCTCGTGCAGCCCCTGCCAGGGCTCCGGCACCTCGGCCGGCGGGTCGGGCAGGACCGGCTCCACGGGCTCCACGTGCATCGGCTGGTAGTCCGCGAGCGGATGCGTCGCCCGGGGAAGCGCCTCCGCCGCCGGCGCCGCCCGCCCATGGTCCGCCTGCGCGGAGCCCGCCGCCCCATGCCCTGCTGCCGGCTGCCTGCCGGCGTCGCCCGGCCCGTCCTCCTCCTTTCCCGCCCCCGCTTCTCCCTCCGCCCCGGTGGCCGGCATCCCTCCGCCGCCCGTGCCACCGCCCCCGGCCAGCGCCGCATGCGCCTGCGGCCGGGACGCGAGAACGGCCGGCTCCGCCTGCTGCACGAGCAGCCAGACGCCGCCGGCCATCACCGACAGACCCACCACGCCCCACAGCACGCCGAGGATCACAGCCTGACGCACGCTCTGTCCACCCCTGACCGACGTTTCTCTCTCATGAGACGTCACCCCGGGTGCGTGGGTTGCGGCTAAATGCGGAGTATTCTGACTACACCACGCACTAAAAAGGGCGGTCGGGAAGACCGCCCTTTGACTCGTATCCTAGGCCCCAGGCTTGGTCCAGCTGTCGGTGTTCTTCATCTCCGCCCCGGGATGCAGCCGGTTGAACTTGGCCGTCAGGCTATCGACGTCGTCGACGTTGTCCTCATCCGGGATGATGCTCTCGACCGGGCAAACGGCCATGCACTGAGACTCGCTGTAGAAGCCGTAGCACTCGGTGCACTTCTCAGGATCGATGACGTAGATGGTGTCGCCCGGGCTGATTGCCTCGTTGGGGCATTCCGGTTCGCAAGCGCCGCACGAGATGCAAGTATCGATAATCTTTACGGCCACGGATCTTCTCCTCCTTTGAGGCGCACGCCGACATCGCTGTGGAGTGCAACCCTAATGGTAACGTTGCCCCTCAAACCCCACACGGGTATGCAAAACACACTATAAGGATACCGTTCGAGCACATAGCAGTCAAGCCACCCGGGGCCGTTTTCTGGGTGAGAATGGTTATCAGCGGCAGCCATACCCCAGGCTCAGCCCCCCTCCGACGGGCGCAGGATGGCCACCTGGTCCCCGTGGGCCAGCACGCGGTCGGGCCGCGCATTGCGGCCGTTGACCAGGGTGACCACGTCGGTCTCCACGAGTCCCACCAGGGCGGGCAGGTCCGCGACCGTCGTCCCCTCGGGCACCGACGCCGTGCCCGCCCACCGGCGCGCCCCCCGCACGGGAACGTAGACCTCCAGATGAATGGTCACTTCTCCTGCCATATGGCGTCCAGCTCCTCCTGCGGAACGTCGAAGACCGCGTTGTGCGGCGGGAGCGGCACCTCCCGCATCCACTCGGGCAGCCGGTCGGTCTCGGGCCCCAGGCCCGCCCGGCGGTTGAACGCCACCTCGATCCGGATGGTGTCGAGCGCCAGCGTGCGCAGGTCCTCCGCCGACACCTCCGCGGCGAACCGGGCCCGGATCAGCTCCAGGAAATGCGCTTCGTGGGGAACGTAGGCCGCCCGGGAGAAGCTGCACATCCCCAGCGAGTCGAGCAGCGCCGCGGTGATCTGCAGCTCCCGGCTGAGCGCGACCTTCCCGGCCGGGTCGAGATGGTCCACCCGGGCGCCGATGGAGTTGCCCGCGGTGTGGTCCGCCCCCATCGGGCTGGTCGCGTAGGTGACGCCGTTGCCCTTGATGACCCGAGGGTCGTAGGCGGCCATCGCCTGCCCCTTGACGACCGGCACCTCCCGCACGCCGAGCACGCGGCCCACCGTGGCCGTCCCGGCGCCGATCAGCCGGCCCACCGGCGTACCCCGCCGCATCTGATCGAAGAGGTCGAGCACGCCGTCCATGTCGCCGAAGGGCAGGAGCCCGCCCGCCATCGCGACCCCGATGGCGGCCCCCGTCTCGATGGTGTCGATGCCCAGGTCGTTGCACTCCCACAGGAACCGGGCGATGGCATCGAAGTCGAAGATCTCCAGGTTGGCGCCGAGCAGCGTGTTGGTCTCGAACTCCATGGCCGAGGCCACCTCGCGGCCGTCGGGTCCGACCCAGGTGTTCGAGCACTGGATCGCGCACCCGGTCATGCAGGAGTGGCTGACCAGCCCGCCCCGCTCCCGGATGACGTCGGCCATCAGGATGCCCGTGATCGCCTCGGTGGCCGCGTCCTGCCCCCTGCTGAAGCTGCGGATGGGCAGCCCGCCCAGCTTGTTGACCAGCTCGAGGGTGGCCGCGGTGCCGAAGTTGCGGTACCGGGCGATGGCCGGGCTGTCCTTCAGCTCCAGCAGGTACGGCCGGGTGTGCTCCCGCCAGCGCGCCGGCTCGGCCATCCCGGGTGCGGCGCCTCCGCCCGGGTCCAGCACCACCAGCGCCTTCAGCCCCTTGGCGCCCATTACGGCGCCGAGCCCGCCCCGGGCTGCGACGCGGCTCGGCCGCCCCTCCGGGTCGGTGTTGGCGATGCCCGCCACGTTCAGGCGCATCTCGCAGGCGGGGCCGGCGAGCGCGAGGGCGGCCCGCCGCCCGAACCGGGCCAGGAGCCGCTCCGCCGCGGCGTAATTGCCGAGGCCCACCAGGTCGCCGGCCGGCTCCAGGCGGCAGCCCTCCGGACCGACGACGGCGATGTACCACGCGCCCGGCTGCGGGGCGCCCTGCACCACCACGGCGCGGATGCCCCACTGCGCCAGCCGCAGGGCCGTGTTGCCGCCGGCGTTCGCCTCCTTGATGCCGCCGGTCAGGGGCGACTTGCCCCCGGCGGAGATCCGGTTCGAACTCGAAAGCACCGTACCGGAGAGCAGGCCGGGGGCGAGCACGAGCCGGTTGTGCGGCCCCAGCGGGTCGCAGAGCGGGTCGACCTCGTCCGCGACGATGCGGCTGGTCAGCGCCCGCCCGCCCAGGAGCCGGTATGCCTCCGGCAGCGGCTCCAGGCGCGCCTCCCCGGTCGTCATGTCAATGCGCACGATCTGTTCCATGAGTGAAGCGCCTCCCTACTGCCGCCATGATTCGACGGCAGTAGGGAGGCTTCCTCTATCCGGCCATACCCGCTGCCAGCGCCTTGCGGTTCGCTTCCTCGGTGCCGCGGGGCACGCTCTCCAGCATCGCCTCCGTGAGCGCCTCGTCGCTGACCAGCTTGCAGATCCGGTTCAGGACACCCAGGGCCACGATGTTGGCGGTGATGGCCCGGCCGGTGGTCTCACGGGCCAGGCGGGTGATCTCCACCCGGTGCACCTCGCCGTCCACCGCCGGCACGGTGTGCACGAACTGCGGGTCGACGATGAAGGTGCCGCCGGGGCGGAGCTTGGTGTGGAACTTGTCCGCCGCCTCCTGGGTCATGGCCAGAATCACATCCGCCTGCGTCACCTTCGGGAAGTCGATGACCTCCGTGTCCAGGATGACCTCGGCGCGGCTGGCGCCGCCCCGGGCCTCCGGCCCGTACGACTGGGTCTGGGTGACCTCGTAGCCGTCGATGATGCCGGCCTTCGCCAGGATGATGCCGGCCAGAATCATCCCCTGGCCGCCTGAGCCCGTCAGCATGATCTGCTTCACTCGTGGCCACCTGCCTTCCCGATGACCCCGTCATAGAGCTTCGTGTACTCGGGCCGCGGACGGTGCCACAGCTCGCCCACCACGATCTTGCCGGCCAGCTCCTCCGGAGCCATCGAGGCCGCCTTGCTGGCGGGCACCGTCCGCTCGTGCATGAGCTTCATCATGTTGAACGGATCGCCCAGCTTGTTCTTCCGGCCGAAGTAGGTGGGGCACTGCACCAGGGCCTCGATGAACGAGAACCCGTCGTTCTCCAGCCCCTTCGCGATCAGCCGCTCCAGCTG
>Ga0134099_1001325_pt1 | contig 24161 bp, 16 predicted proteins | sample 10_taG_2_FD_105482 | JGI IMG/M metagenome (GOLD analysis project Ga0134099, IMG submission 105482) | Switchgrass degrading microbial communities from high solid loading bioreactors in New Hampshire, USA - 10_41_5_180_A2 metaG | ecosystem: Engineered > Bioreactor > Semi-continuous > Anaerobic >...
ACTTCCTGCGGAGGTAACAGCAAGGTACAGCGACGGAAGCAGCAGGAGTGTAGCAGTAGTATGGGATGAGATAGACCCGTCAAAATATGCAAAAGCAGGCACATTTACAGTGGAAGGTACAGTAGAGGGAACAGACATAAAAGCAATAGCAAAGGTACGGGTTACTGCTGCTGGTAGCGGCTATGTAATGCCTATATTTACTGAAGATGATTCTACAGAAATTGAAGCAGAACATGATACAGATTTGAAATATAATGCTAATTTTGGTAAAGGAGCTCTCAGAAAAGCAATAGAAGAGGCAGAGGATGGCATTGCAAGGCTGAAGGTAACTGGAACCGAAGATGCAAGAGAGGTATTGATTAACATACCTGCGGAAGATTTAGAGCTGGCCATAGAAAAGGGTATCAAGGAGATTGAAATAAAATTAAACGATGTTGTATTCTCAATTAATCCTGAGATACTTAAAAACAGCAAGGGAGAGTATCCGTCCAATATAGAGCTTTCAATTAAGAAAGTTGATGTATCATCATTGCCTGAAGAAGTAAGAAATATGGTAGGAGATAACACTGTATATGATTTCAGCCTGAGCGTGGACGGAGAAAAGATCAGCAGCTTTGAAAAAGGTGATGTGACTATATCAATGAAGTATACGTTAAAGCCAGGTGAGGATCGAAACAAGGTAGTAGTGTACTATATAGACGACAATGGCAATATTCAGGTGGTTACAAACGGAAGATACAATCCTGAGACAGGCATGGTAGACTTCAAACCTGAACACCTTAGCATGTATACTGCAGTATATAATGATGTGACATTCAGTGACATTTCAAATGTAAAATGGGCGAAGGAAGCCATAGAATACCTTGCTGCAAGGGGAGTCATAAGTGGCCCGGGCGATGGTACCTTCAGGCCAAACGACAATGTGACCAGGGCAGAGTTTATAAAGATGCTGATGATGGCACTTGAACTTGAAGATGAAGAAGCTGTATGCACATTCAGCGATGTAAATGAAGGAGCATGGTATTACAAGCCGATAGCCACAGCCCAAAAGCTTGGCATAGTAAAAGGTAAGGAAGATGGTACATTTGGAGTAAATGATGAAATACTCAGACAGGATATGGTAGTAATAATTTACAGAGTAGCACAGTTGATGGGTATAGACCTGGATGATGACATAAATGTTGAGCCATTTACTGATGAAGCAGAAATATCCGGCTATGCAAAAGAGGCTGTGGAAGCAATGCAGAAGGCAGGAATTATAAAGGGAATAGGTGACGGCAGTTTTGCACCAAAGAACAGAGCAACAAGGGCTGAAGCTGCTGTGATAATCTACAGGTTATTTGAAATAATCAGGTAATTGTATTTCCATAACTATCTGTGCATCTGGATTCCAATGCAACATATGACAAGCACCCTCACATAATTCGGGGGTGCTTGTCATAAATAAACTTATCATGGCAAGTTATAGTTGACATAGCAAAAGTGATATCACTGGTAGACATTATTCTAAAGTACTTATTTATGTAAATATGGGTAATAGTTCTAATAGATATAGAGGTACTGCACTAAATTGTGATCAGATATATCTATTATGTAGAATTTATTATGTTAATTGATATATTTGTAATAATATGTTATAATAGAAATAAAAATGTAATGCTGAATATAGAAATCAAAATTTAGTTCCTAATAAGGGAGTATTATGATGAAAAGTGGAAAGTATAAAAGTCACTTCTTTACACTACTCAATAACATCTCCTTTAAAGGCAGGCTGTTCATTTTCTGTGCGGGTATTCTGATGACGTATTTTTCCATATTTGCCTTCCTAACAATAAGCATATCCAACCGGGCTATTGTAGATAAAGCAGTTAAAAATGCAGCAAGAGAATTAGCTATTATTGAAAAAAGTCTTTATAATATGACAAGCAATGCAGAAAACTATGTAAGAATATTGTCAATGGACAACAGGCTTCAAAATCAGCTGGAGCGAATAAAAAATAATGATGATATTGACTTGATTGGAAGCATTGAGGTGGAAAAAACACTATCTACAGCAATAAGCAACGTTGTACAGCCGGTTACTTATATTGCGGCAGCCAGCATAATATCTTCCAAGGGTAATTTTTCTAATATAGGCTATATAGACAATTCTAGTGTCAGTTCAGTGTTTGATGAAAATTTGATAAGCTACATTACAGATAACAAGACTCCTGTATGGACAGGATTATTAAAAATAAAATTCAAATTTACTGAAGAATATGAAAATGTATTTGCAATAGCAAAAACAATTATCGGATTTGATACGGGTCATATTCTCGGAACAGCAGTGCTTTATTTGAAGGAAAAAGATGTCGCATCCATATATCTTGATAATATAGTTAACCAGAATGATAAGTTTTATATATTAGATGAACAGAAGACCATAATATCTACTCAGGACAAAAATGAGCTATATAAAAAGTTTGAAGAGGATAAATATTTGGGGACACATAGATTAGAGGATTTTCCGGATGGCCAGAGTCTTATAAGGAATATCGAAGGGAAACAGCTATTAGTAACTGTTATGGATTTTAAGAAGTTAAATTGGAAAATAATCAGTATTATTCCCATTGATGAAATTACCAGTGAAAATAAAGGAATAACCAAGCTTATATTAGTTTTTGGAGTAATCTGTCTCATATTTGCATTCGCTCTTTCCTATTTATTTTCTTATTCAATATCGAAACCAATATTGAATTTGGTGGGAACCATGAAGAAAATTAGATCCGGTAATTTGAAGCTGAGAGCAGATTTTGATGCCGGAGGAGAGATTGGAATGCTCAGGGACGGATTTAACAGTTTGATGGATAAAATAAACAACCTACTTGAGCAGATTTGTATTGAACAGAGAATAAAACGGGAAAATGAATTCAGGCTGCTTCAATCCCAAATCAAACCCCATTTTTTGTATAACACTATTGAAACTATTATTTCCTTTATCAAGCTGGACTTGAAGGATAATGCTATGATGACTGCAAAGAACCTTGCCAACTTTTATAGGATTTCACTAAGCAAGGGTAATGATTTGATTACGATAAGAGATGAAATACAGCTTATTGAAAGCTACCTGTCCATACAAAAACTCCGGTATATAGAATATCTGGATTACAGTATGGAAATTGATGAAAAAGCATTGAAATACCAGATTCCCAAACTAACATTACAACCTCTGGTGGAGAATTCTATTTACCATGGCTTGAAAGAAAAAGAAGAAAAAGGCATGTTGATCATAAAAGTATTTTCTGAACAGGATACTGTAAAGATAGAGATTTTTGACGATGGCGTTGGAATGACCGGGGAACAAATTGTCAGAGCACTTAATCGTAAATCGAATGATAGCAAGAGTTCTGATTTTGGATTATACAGTGTAGACAAAAGAATAAAACTGCTGTATGGGGAGCAGTATGGATTAAGTATAGAAAGCGAGGTTGCGAAATATACCAAAGTCACTGTAAATTTACCTGCCATTGTGGCATAGGAGGAAGATATGCTGAAGGTAATGATTGTAGATGATGAATTTTATTTCAGAGAAGCACTTAAAATATCTATACCCTGGAATGAAATAGGGTTAGACATTTGTGGTGAAGCAAAAAACGGTAAGGATGCCCTTGAAAAAGTAGAGATATTGAATCCGGATATTATAATTGCGGATATTAATATGTCTATTATGGATGGTTTGGAATTTATAAAAAGAATCAAGGAAAAAGGGATTAACAGTAAAATTGTAATTATTACCGGGTATAGTGAGTTTGACTATGCAAGACAAGCTGTCCAGCTTGGGGTGTATAATTATCTGTTAAAGCCGGTAAATGAAGAGGAATTGACAAATACATTGCTTGATGTAAAAAAGGTTATTGAGAAGGAATCAAATATAAAAGTTGAAATAGATAAGCTTAAACGCCAGGTTAGAGATAGCTTGCCTATGTTAAAGGACAAGTTTCTAAATGAGTTGCTGCAAGGAAACTTAATAAGAAAAGATAATGAAACTTTGAAAAAGATAGAATATCTGAATATTAATAATAATTCTAAATATTATCAGGTTGTCACAATTGAATTGGACTATGAAGAGAGTATGAACTGGGATAATGAAGATAAACAGTTATGGAAATTTGCAGTATCAAATATTGCAAATGAAATTCTGGCGGAACAGTTCACCTTTGATATGTGTTATGATAACGATGATAGGATATGCATAATAATAGGAGCAAATGGAAGAGAGAGCAAAGACGATTTTGAGCATTTACTTGAGGATAAATTGGAATACTTAAAAGAAACTGTTTATAAATACTTGAAATTTACTATTACTATCGGCGTTGGATGTGCAAAAGATACACTGTTTGACATCGCAACATCGTACAAAGAATCTATAGTATCTTTAAAAAATAAGCTGACGGTTGGAAATAACAGGGTAATTACATATGGCTCTGTGTCAGATTCTGAAATAAAGATTAACTTGTTTACTGTTGAACATAGAAGCCAACTTTTGATGAATATGCGCATCGGTGATAACGATGAGGTTCTTAATCTGATAAATCAAGTATTTAAAGAGATGCGTGAAAGAAATATACACCATGAAATTCTTTTTGTGGTTTGTGTTGAAATGGTGTCTGTATGTCTTGAATTTATCATAGAAATGGGGCTGAGCTTTAAAGATATATTACCCAACAATCAATTTAATATTATTGAAGAAATCCAGTCCAAGAGGTCTATAGATGAAATCGAACGGTGGATAAAAGATATCTTTTTGAATATACTGGAAACAATTAAAAGAAAAAGAAGCTCAAAAGCATCGAAGCTGGTCGAAGAAGTCAAATGTTATATAAGTGAAAATTATTATAAAGAGGAACTCAATGTTGATGAAATTGCAAAGCATTTGTTTGTCAATTATGCGCACCTGTGTTTTGTATTTAAACGTGATACAGGAACAACTATAAATGAATATCTGACCAAGTTTAGAATAAATAAGGCAAAGGAGCTTTTTGATTCCGGAAACACCTTGATCATTGAGGTAGCCAACAGAGTAGGGTATGCTGATGCAAACTACTTTGGAAAATGTTTTAAAAAGTATTATGGTCTTGCTCCCAGTAAATATATAAAAAATATAGGGCGGGGTGAAAGTCCTGCATGAAATAAAGATAATATATAAATTAAATATGTAAGTTCTTAATAATTTCCTGATTGATTTTTTAGTTTAAAAATAAGTAATGCCCTTTATATTACCCAATTTTTTTACTTGTTACACAAAGAATATTCCCTTCAGCACATGGAATTCGAGTTATATAATTAATTTACAAAAGTTAGTGAAACCTTTCGAAAGGCTTATTTTCTGAGTTTAATTATTGAAACTAAGGAGGTTTAAAAATGGTTAAGTTATCAAGACTTACTGCTATCGCATTGACTTTAATCATGGTTGTTTCTTTAACAGCATGTGGCGGCAAGAAAGAAAGCGCGGATAAGGCTGACAGTACTAATACAAGCGTCAGTGACCAAAAAGACCAAAAAGAAACAGAAAAGAAAGACCAGTCTAATGAAAAAGTCAAAATTAAATTCCTTTCATTAAGCTCAGACGAAAACAGAAACAACATTCGTGAGAAGTACATCAAAGTAAACGTTGAAAAAGAATTACCTAATGTTGAAGTTGAATATGATTTAGGCGGTGGCGGACAGGATTATGCAAATAAGTTAAAGACTTATAATGCATCAGGGGATATGCCTGACGTATGGTTTTCCGAACAGAATCTCTCTCTTGTTGTCGTTGAGGCAGGTAATGCATTGGATTTATATCCTTATGTAAAAGAAACCGGTTTTGACAAGAAATTTAAAATGCCTGAAGTTATCGCACCGGACAAAGATGGCAAGCTCTATTGCGTTCAGCCAGGAGCAGACCAATATTTTACACCCAGGTTATGGTATCACAAAGACATTTTTGAGCAGTACAATATTAAAGTACCTGAGACTTTCGATCAACTTATTGAAGTTTGCAAAACACTTAAGAGTAAAGGACTTGTTCCAATATCTATAGTTGGTAAGGATGGTTGGACTCCGAACCTTCATATGCTTCAGACAATGATTATGGCAGAAGATCCACAGGTTGCAGTTGATCTGGTAAATAATAAGACCGATTTCAGCAATCCTGTAGTTAAGAATGCTTTAGCAAGAATCCAGCAGCTGGTACAGATAGGAGCATTTGCAGATGGTGTGACAAATATAGATTATGGCCCTGCGATTGAAATGTATACATCAGGTAAAGCTGCTATGCTGGCAATGTTCTCATGGGAGACTACAAATCTGGAAGCCGCAGCTCCGGACACCGATTTCATCGTATGGCCGTCAGCTAAAGAAGGTAATGATCCTAATGCATCAATACAATACTGGGGAGCCCCATTAAGCGGATATCTGGCATCTGCTAAAACCGCGAATCCTGAAGTGGCTGCTAAGTTTGCAATGTTCTGCGCAACTCAGGATGCCTTGTACTACAATATTGAACAGAAAGCTCCTACAGCACTTGATACAGGCGTAGAAATTTCAGATATGTCTCCGTTGTTGAAGAAAAACTTAGATCAGTTTAGTGCTGCCCAGCTTAAAATTCCTTCTCTCTGGTCTGCTGTATTCAACACAAGGATGTCAGCTGAAATCGCAACACTGAACAGTAAACTCTTAACAGGACAGTATTCACCGGATGATTATATCAAGGCAATTAATCCTGTATGGGCTGAAAATTTTAAATAATTCAAAAGTTGCTTAATTATTAAGATAAAAATGATTGTTAATTAATAAATACATGCCTATATGAGTAAAACTCATATAGGCATGTTACTGACTAACAGGTGATGATATGAACAAGATTTATGGCAACAAAGTAGCAATATTTATATTTGCTTTCCCAACATTGTTATTATTCACAGCTTTTGTTATCTATCCTATTTTTCCTGAGCTCATTATAAGCTTTCAAGAAAACGATGGCTTTAAGAATATGGGATATGTAGGATTCAAAAACTATTTAAATGTATTGCGTGACGAAGTTTTTTGGCAATCTAATTTAAATACATTTATTATCGTGCTGATTTCCACCCTAATAGGACTACCTATCTCGTTAGCTCTTGCATTAATCATGGATATTCAGAGTGATTCCGTAAGGCGTTTCTTTAAATTCAGCAGTGTATTTCCGGCAGTACTCTCAGTTACCGTAATTGCACAGATGTGGGTTGCGATATACGAGCCGCAGTGGGGTCTTCTGAATGGAATATTGAGGGCAGTCAGGCTTGACAATTTGGCGCTGGCATGGCTATCCGATGAAAGGACAGTAGTTTTGGCAATAACTGTTGCTTTTTTGTGGCAATATATTGGTTTGAATGCTTTACTTTTTTATACGGGTATAAAAGCAATTCCAAAAACTTATTTCGAAGCGGCATTAATCGATGGCGCTGGGTTCATTAGAACCAGTATAAAAGTTACCATTCCCCTTTTGAGGGAAACGGTTAAGTATTTGCTAACTATATCCATACTCGGATGCATGTCCCAGTTTGCTCATGTAAGGATAATGACAGCCGGAGGGCCCGGCAGTTCATCAAGGACAGTGATTTACCATTTATATTACAAGGCTTTTTCAGCTTCTGATTTCGGTCAGGGTTGTGCAATTGCCATCATATTTATAATTGAATGTTTGATATTGACATTTATTATAAACAGGTATGTAGCAAGAGAGAAAATTGAGTTTTAGGTAGGGTGGTGAACTGGTCATGAATAGAAATAAAATTATTAAGACATTGATTAGTATCATGATGATTGCTATCGGGTTATCATTCCTTTTTCCTATGTACTGGATACTCAATATATCCTTTAAATCAAAAAGCGAAGTGTATGATAACCCGTTCGGATTACCAAATGAATGGGTTTTTAACAACTATGGCGATGCACTTGAAAAGTTCAATTTTCCCCGGTACTTAACTAATAGCTTGATATACTCGGTATGCACCATCATTATAACTATCTTTTTAGGAAGTATGTTTGCTTACTGTATCAGCAGAATGAATTGGAAATACAAGGGCCTTGCTTTAAGTTATGTCTCATTGGGACTGATTGTACCTGTCCAGGTGGTAATTATACCCATACTCATAATGACAAGGAGTCTTGGATTAAAAGGTACGCATTTTGGATTGATATTACCTTATTCTGCTTTTGCTCTTTCTTCTTGTGTCCTTATGCTCTATGCATTTTTGAGATCACTGCCTATGGAACTTGAAGAAGCTGCTTGCATTGATGGGTGCAATATCTATCAAACATTTTTCAGAATTATACTTCCTATAATAAAACCTGCAATTTCTACCCAATGTGTCCTGATATTTATGAATACTTATAATGAATTCTTTTTAGCTTTTATATTGGGAGCGGAAGATAAGATTAGGCCTCTGACGGTTGGACTGCTGAATTTCTTTGTAAGTATAGGAGTGAATCATTGGGGACAGATCGGGGCTGCAATGGTCATAACAAGCATACCTACAGTAATTGTGTATGCGATTGGAAATGAACAGATAGAAAATGCCTTAACGGCAGGTGCAATTCTCAAATAAGAGTATGTTTACCAGTTGCCCGCTCCAGGGCTGTCGAACTTGAGGAGCAATTTTCCTTTTTTAGAACAGTGGCCCATGCCAAAAAGGTTATAAGTTGTCACAGATGGTCACTTAGTGATTATGCGTATGGAAGATAATATCGTATGGAAGATATTATTATTATGTTAGTGTTATTATTCAATGTCATTGTTCAATATGATTGGAAGGGTGTATATAAGTGAAAAAGTTTAAAGTCGCAGTCATTGGTGCAGGAAGTGTAGGTTTTACCAGAGAAATGATTAAAGACTTATTGTCTGTTCCCGAGTTCAGAACAAACATGGAGCTCAGCTTTACAGATATTAATGAGAGATATCTTGAGATGGCAGTCAAATTGATTCAAAGAGATATTTATGCAAATAATATTGATATGGAAATATTTGCCACAACGGACAGGAGAGAAGCATTTAAAGATGCGAAGTATGTTTTTAATTTTGTTCGCGTGGGAGGATTGGAGGCTTTCAAATACGATGTTGAAATACCTCTTAAATATGGAATAGACCAATGTGTAGGAGATACTCTTGGACCTGGAGGAATTATGTATGGTCAAAGAGGTATTCCGGAAATTTTAAACTTTTGCAAGGACATTCGGGAAGCAGCCCACCCTGACTGCATCATGCTTAACTATGCAAATCCGAATGCAATGATTACATGGGCATGCAATAAATATGGCAAAGTTCCGACAATAGGATTATGCCATGGGGTACAGAACGGCCACCAACTAATTGCTGAAGCACTGAATATTCCCAAGGATGAATTGGATATTGTTTGTGTTGGTATCAATCATCAAACCTGGTACACTCAAATCAGGCATAAAGGCAAAGATGTATCAGGCAGGCTGCTGGAGGCATTGGAGAACCATCCGGTATTCAGCAGGCAGGAAAAGGTTAGAATTGATATGTTAAAAAGATTCGGATATTTCAGTACAGAATCAAATGGGCATTTAAGCGAGTACCTGCCATGGTACAGAAAGCGTCCGGAAGAGATTAATAATTGGATTTCCACAGACAGCTGGATTAACGGGGAGACAGCAGGTTATTACCGCTTCTGCAGCGAAAGGCGAAACTGGTTTGACGAAGATTTTCCAAGGTGGCTGGAAGAGGAGCCTATGAAATATCCTGAAAAAAATGTAGGCGTTGAGCATGGTGCCCATATAATCGAGTCCTTAGAAACCGGAAGAATATATAGAGGACATTTCAATGTGATAAACAACGGTGTTATTAAAAACCTGCCTGATGATGCTGTCGTGGAAGTACCTGCTTACGTAGACGGTAACGGTATAAGTGTTCCTATGTACGGAGACTTGCCATTAGGCTGTGCTGCTGTGTGCAATGCCAGCATCAGCGTTCAGAGGCTTGCAGTGGAAGCAGCCGTTCATGGTGACGATATGCTGCTAAGGCAGGCAATGATGATGGATCCATTGACCGGAGCGGTATTAAATCCACCTGAAATATGGCAGATGACTGATGAGATGCTGGTAGCTGAAGAAAAATGGCTTCCCCAGTATACTCAAGCAATTGAAAGTGCAAGAAAAAGACTGGCATCAGGAAATCTCATTCCTACTAAAGACTATAAAGGCGCAGCAAGAAAGGAAATAAAGTCAGTTGATGAAATCAGAAAAGATGAAAATGCACAAAAGCAGTTGGATTTGGCAGCACATAAGAATTAATTGTAAAAATTATCAGGGCATATTCAAGCCCTGATAATTTTTAGTGGAAATAAAATATAAATAATGTTTTAGAGGGTAAATTTAACTATTGTCAGAGAGTAATTTTACCTATTGCAGTAGCCACTATTATGTTTTTCAGGAAAACTTCTGTTCCATAACGTGTTTGAGCTACAACAGGTTTAATTTCAGTATCAACTATGATATCGCCAGTGGCACCGCGCCGTTGAGCTTCAGCTATGGCATTCTTTTCTGCTTCTTCACATGCGATGGCATTGGCCTCTTCCAATTCCGGGATTAAGTAATTCTTTGATGCACCATAAATAATAAATTTATCATCAAGAGGACGTACCTCAAGTGTACAGGATGCTGAAACATTTCCTGCTACTGCACCCACAGCATTGACTACACCTGCTTGTTCAGGAATAATGCATGTTGTACCCAGTGCGCGGGCTACATCCGGCAGGAAAATATGAATGGGAGCCCCGACACCGATCAGTACGGAGGATGTTGTAAAGCTGAATTTCAAGTGTTCACTTTCTTCTCCCTGCGATATATCCCATGCACGGTTTATAAAAGCTTTAAGTTTGCTGCAAAGTCCCGGTTCCCTGAATTCAGGCATATTTTCCTTCAGTAAAATACCGGCTATGTTATAATAAAGTTTCTTCTTTATAGTATAGTATACCTTATCGCAGAGTTCCTCCACACTCATTCCTGTAGATCTCGCTAAAAACTGTGCACCAAACTCTGCTGCGGTGACACAATATTTATTGAAATCTCCTCTGATATGCATAATATCAGTGGGAGTGAGGCCGCAACGCATAACAATGCCCTCTTTTTCGAGACGGTCAACTTTAAAATTGTATATATCCTTGCCGATGGCAGCGGCTGCTTCTTCATAAATAAGAGGGCCTTTTTTTAATGCCTCACAGAACTGTTTCTCCTCTTCATTGTATAAAGGACTATTGCTGATATTCTTTACAAGTGTAAAAAATTCATGGAGAAGCAAAGTATGCTTTTCCTTTGTTTCCAGCAGATCCTGCAATTTTGTAACAATTACCGGCCACCTGTCAGCAGCTATGGAAAGTGGAATTACACGAACGGTGTCCAAATAGAATTGGCCGTATTTATCATAACGAACTGCGCTGTCTCCGCCAAGTCCTACGGTTTCTACGTAAAAACCTTTAACAAAGGTTCGCCAGTTACCGATATTAATTCCGTCTTCTGCCTTGACGGGTACTCCGTTTCTGACCAAACCAATATCCGTAGTGGTTCCGCCCATATCGACAATAACAGCCTGCTTTTCATCTGTTAAAGCGACGCCGCCGACAACACTGGCAGATGGACCGCAAAAGATGGTTTCAACTGGGTGTATTTCTGCAAATTCTTCGGACATGAGGCTTCCATCGCTTCTCACAATTGCAATGGGAGCTGTAATATTTCTTTCCTTAAGGGCTTTTTTAATTGAAGCAAGAAATTCAGCCAAAACAGAAATAAGCCGGCCGTTGAGAAGCGCGCTTGCACCTCTTTTAATTGAATTCAAGTCAGAAAACAATTCATGCCCGCAAACGACAGGAATATTATAATTCTGCAAAACAAGCGACTTGGCTTTCTTCTCCAGAACAGCGCCGCTGCTCATAGCGTTCAGCTGTACGATACCTAAAGCTTCAGCATCTTGAAACCATTCTTTGCTTTCATTCAAAAAAGAATCCCAATCAGGTTCTCTGATAATATTTCCGCCAATAGTGGTTTCCGCATCCAAAAAATATATCTGCTCAATATCAGTAAGGCCGCACTTGCCTCCTACTTTTTTAACGATATCTTTATCAACACCGATGAATAAAAGCTTGGCACGCCCACCTTTGTTTTCCACGCAGGCATTTGTTGCAAGGGTAGTGGACAATGACACAATTTCTGCCTTTGGCAAAAGAGATGCATCCAAACCGTCCAGCGCGTTTATTATGCCAATAGAAAGATCATCTTTTGTTGTTAGAGCCTTTGCAGTACACAGTACTTTTTTATTATGAAAATCGTATATTACTGCATCCGTGTAAGTACCACCTGTGTCAATACCAATTCCAATTTTCATTAGTTCCTACCCCTTTTTCTTTTTTTATGAAAATATATCATTTACTATTTCGTTGCTGCTTCAAAAAATATCTCAATATTTCCCGGAAAAACATTCGGAGCCAAATCGCATCCTGTAGAGAGTCTCCAATTATCGTATACTGAGTATTTATCCAATAAATTTGTTGTTGTTTTTTCTATAACAGTGCGATTATCAGAAATGAATAACCTTGGGTCTATGTTTCCCATAACTAATTTATCATCTCCGATTTTTTTGAGAACGTAATCTAAATTTACTTCACTGCCAAAGTGAAATCCATCTGCATCCAACTCCAATATAGTGTCTATATGCGAATTTACCGCACCACAGTTATGATATATTATTGAGAAACTCTCATCCTGCGTTTTACTAATGATATTTTGAATATATTTATTGGAAAACTCATCCGTCATTGCAGGGGATATCATGGCAATGGAAGGTTCTGCCAAAATAACGGCAGATGCGCCGGCAGCCTTGTAAGCAGAAATATATGCAATCAGGAAATTGGTCATATTTTCCAAAAACATATGTACATCATACGGTTCTGTCATGCAATTTATCATAAAATTTTCTGAACCGTTCAATACCGATGCTAAAGTATAGGGACCGGTGACTCCTACAATCAGGGGTTTATCCATATGTGGGGCGGCAAGTTCTACAGCCTCTATCAACGGACTTGTAATATCATTAACAACCTGTGGAATTGAAACATCCGCAAACTCATCAATACCTGTAAACAGAGGAATGCCCAGCTTGGGAAAACCGTTTTCTGCAATATTGCACTCCATCCCAAAAGCGGCTGCCTCGCACCATAATTCTGTCATGCGAATGACTGCACTGACAGGATAGGATTTTGATATTTCAATTAACACTTGTGCCTGCTTTTTACCATCCGTCAGAACATCATGGATAGAGAAATTCATTTTCTTTGCCATTGGATAAAACAAACATGGAATAGGATTAGTCTCATTTTTGATTTGCTCAAAAATATAATTCATTTACAAGCCCCCAATATATTGCATTATATGATATAAGCGCCTATATTTCTCCGACTTATGATAACATTGCAGCGGTTGAAAATATATAAAAATTTTTTCTTTTTTTGTACTTTTTTAAGGCTGTGTTATTAAAGAACGTGGTGAATATTAAGTTGCATATGAAGGCATAGAAGAAAAGAAATCAAATATATTTGTGGCTTTTGTACGGGAGATTATAGATAAATAAATATTTCACGGTAGATTATAGATATGCTATAAATTATATTATAATATTAATGAAACCTATAAAATGGTAAGATAAAATACTAAAAGGAAATAGAGGCTAAAGATAGAAATATAAATAAAATGTAGAAATATAAACATAGGTGTTAATGTAACTTGTTGTTGCCGGTTAATGAGACAGCATTGCGGAGAGATTTAGAGCAAATTATTATAAATTATTATTGATTTTAGAATTGGAGATTATGGCTATGAAAAAATATATAATGCATATTTTAATTGCAATACTGCTTATTCTGCAGTTTATATCAATTAACCGCATAAAGAATTTGCAAAATGATTTAAGAAATGCAAATATTCAGCTTTCCAATGCTATTTCGCAGCAGTCAAGCCAGATAGATGGCATATACAACAACATAGATTCAATGCTTAAACGTCAGTCAAGCATTATTGACAGCTATGAATATTCATTTGGTGAAGTTGACAGGGACAATCTGACTATTCCCGTGACGTTTAATATTGTTCCAAAAGAAATAAAAGAGGATACTGTTGCGACATTACATATATCAGACAAGAGTGCAGTTATGAGCAGAAATGGTCCAACTTTTACTGCTACGCTTCCGGTATACATATTTGATCAGTTAAATGCCATGGTTGTATTGGCTGACAGTGGTGTTGAGAAAACTGAGAAACTGGAAATGTGGGAAAACCTGAGAGAGAAGGTATTGCCGGTTGTGAATGTCATGTTTAAAGACAGCGGCGGAGCTCACTACAGCAAGATTGCGGGAAAATTGTCCGGTGAGTTCAAGAAAAAAGGCAGAATAAGTTTGGAAGTAAAATCTGTACCAAACAATAATATTGAAAAGGCCAGGCTTATAATAGATATAGACGGAAAAGTCGTTTCGGAGAAACCTATAAACACAGGTGGTATTTGGTGTGATATTGACGAAAAGATTGTACTCTCCGCAGGACAGGAATTAATAATGGCAGTGGAAGCTACCGATAGTTTCGGCCTTATACATAAGTCAATCATATATAAGTTTTCCCTTGATGAACAAGCCAACCCCATACATGGAGACGAATGGGCATGGCTAAATAATGATATCATTATAATGGATAAGAACGGGAAGGTTTTATATGCACCTCATTACGAGGAAGTATATTAGAAAAGCAAAATCACCATAAAACAGCTATAAAGCCAATATTTCATATTATACCTTCCAGACTCAACCATTTCAGTGTGTCGAAGACTGTCTCCTTAAAGGGCCGAACCGTATAATTAAGCTTTTTTCTGGCTTTCTCAATTGAAAAGTTGGAATTGCTTTTCAATGTATATAGGGCATATCTTGTGAATAACGGCTTAAGTTTTTTTACCTTGTAGTAAATACTGAAAAAGGGTACAAGTGTATAAGCTGCCCATACGGGAAACATATGCTTTATAAGCCGTGCGCCGGTTTGTTCGTGTACAAGATGTAAGATCTCATTCACTGATACGTAGCGGTTGCCCAAAATATAGCCTTCACCCTTGGCACCTTTGCTGCAGGCCGAGACTACCCCTGCTGCCACATCGCGTACATCTACAAAATCATACCCACCTTCAATGCCTGTCGGGAGTTTGTTTGTGGCACAATCGATGAGGAGCTGTGTTACATATCCGAAAGCATAATCAAAAGGACCGCACAGTCCGGTTGGAAATACAATTGTAGCATTAAGCCCATGCTTGTTGACTGCATCCATAACAATCTGTGATGCTTTAGCTTTTGTTTTGGCATAAAACCCAACAACCAGATCCGGGTTAAATTCTGTAATTTCGGTTATAGTCTGACCTTTCGGCAGTTCAGGAATGGCATGCACTGAGCTTATGTAGATCATTTTTTTTACTTGTGACTTAATACATTGATTTACAACATTTTGAGTGCCATGTACATTTACATCATAAACCTGTTTGGTATAATTCCAGGCGGTTGAGACAATACCGGCACAGTGTATGACAACAATTTCCGTATCTTTAGGCACCTTAAAAAAAGCATCCAAATCATCAGGCTTTAAAACATCACCTTTAAATATTTCAACAGTCTCCGGTAACCGCAAAATCCCTTTATCTCCAGGCAATACGAGGGCACGGATATCCTTTCCCTGTGATAATAGTTCACGGACAATGCTATTTCCAAGATTACCTGTCGCACCTGTAACTAAATACTTGATAGCCATACTTGTTGAACCCCTTTCTTAATATCAATAAGAATATATTAAAAATTATTAAACATTTCGTTGATTAATTTTCACATATTTAGTATATTTACATTGTGATATTTAATCAACCAACAGATTATTATGTTTTGATAAATGTTCAACAGATATATACAAATTGTATATAAACTAACAAAAAATAAAAAATTATCTATTTCTGTTATGGAGGGCATATGTCAACGGATAGAAGAATTAAATACACAAAAATGGTTTTAAAAGAAAGCTTAATTAAGTTGCTACGGGAAAAGCCGATATCCCGCATAACCATCAAGGAGTTGTGTGAGCATGCAGATATAAATCGTGCAACTTTTTACTCGCACTATACTGATCAGTTTGACCTTCTCAAAAAAATTGAATTAGAATTTATTGCAGATATAAATTCATATCTTGACAGTTTTACTCTTGAAGCAGGCGAAACGAATCTATTGCAGATGCTTTTAAAAATGTTTGAATACGTGGAACAGAACAGTGAATTATGCCGTGTATTACTCGGCGGAAACGGCAATATTGATTTCCAGACAAAAATCATGCAAGTTGTCAGCGAGAGAGTTATTCTTGAATGGCAAAAAAATAAAGCTTTAGACGAAACAACCGCTGAATATATTTATACTTATGCAGCTAACGGGAGCATAGGAGTTATTCGTAAATGGCTGATGGATGCGAATCCCAGGTCGCCACAAGAGATGGCTGAGCTTGTTGTGCGTTTGGTAAATAAAGGAATTGAAACATTTATTGTTTGAAAATATTGAGCAATCTTTTTCTTATTATATATGAAATTTAATTATTTATGCAAATGCAGTCTTAATGAATGCCTTTACTATTTTGAATTTCGAAGGCCTTGCTAAGCCAAAAGACCTTATTAGCTAATGAATACTATACTTCTAATTAAGTTTTTCTTAGATATTCAATTATTCTACTGGCATATTTCAAGAGGGAATATTGATGGATTACATGTTATAGAACCAATTGACAAAAAACATCAGTTATTGTAAAGTATAAAACGCATTGTTATAGCGAAATCAACTTTTTTGAAGAAGATAATTTTATCATTTGCTTAGCCCAATATAATACCTAAGTTAACTTATTGTGCTAGATAATGAGGTAGCATTAAGGAAGTATCCTTTAACGCAAGCGAATTGATTTGCCCGGTAACGAGCTTATTAGCCCCTGAGCTCGGAACTCCTGCTATCGAAATGCTAGCAAAACAAGTTAAGTTATATATGATGGAGATGGAATATGAAAAAAGTAACAGTTGAGAAAAATCTTACAGAAGGCAATGTAGCAAAACAATTAATCATGTTTGCGCTACCTTTTTTGATTTCGAATATAATACAATCTCTTTATAACGTAGCTGATATGCTGATTGTGGGTAATTTTGTCGGCCAGGTCGGAGTTTCCGGAGTTAATAATGGTGGCCAGGTTACTTTTATAGTGACAAATATTGTTATAGGATTGAGTGTCGGTGGCACTGTTATTATTGCTCAATACCTTGGTTCAGGGGACAGGAAGAGCATGAACGAGAGCATAGCAACACTAATCACATCTCTTCTTGTCGCGGCAGTTATCTTTACTGTGGTAATGTTGCTTCTGTCAGATACAATCCTCCAGCTGATCAAGACGCCAGAGGAGTCGTATGGGCAGGCACGGGATTATTTGAACATCACTCTATCCGGAACCATTTTTATTTTTGGTTACAATGCTTTTTCAGCCATTTTACGTGGTATGGGCGACAGCAAACGCCCTCTGTATTTTGTCGCCATCGCCTGCGTAATTAATATTTTTCTTGATCTCCTGTTTGTAGGAGGCTTTGGCATGGCGGCTATGGGTGCTGCGCTTGCAACGATTATTTCTCAGGCTATAAGCATGATTGCGTGTATCATTTATCTTAAGAAAAGTGATTTTGCCTTTGACTTTAAGTTAAGTTCTTTCCGGTTTTATAAAGATAAGTTTTTTAAGCTTATGCAGGTGGGTGTCCCGGTTTCGATTCAAAATGTTATTGTTAACTTTTCATTCATTGTACTCACCGCTATTGCAAACGGAATGGGTTTAAGCGCATCAGCAGCTATAGGTATAGTGGGAAAATACAACGGATTTGCCATACTTCCTGCTATTGCAGTGGGCTCGTCTGTCTCGGCAATGGTAGCCCAGAACATGGGAGCAGGCAGGATTGACCGGGCCAAAAAGACATTCCATGTAGGCTTTATACTTGCATTTTCCATATCTTTAGTTGTATTTATAATTACACGCTTATTTCCGGAACAGATACTTTCCCTGTTCGGTGATGAGCCTGATATGATTGCTGTAGGAGTGGAGTATTTAGATACTTTTTCCTTTGATTATTTGATTGTGCCTGCAGCATTTTGTCTGAACGGAATTATAACGGGTTCAGGCCATACTATTATTTCCTCCATAAGTGGAATTATGTCTTCAGTCGGATTTCGTGTTCCCCTTGCTATACTGTTTGGGTTGATTCTGGATAAAGGAATGTGGGGATTGGGCCTGGCAGCACCTCTTGCCACTATCGGCACGACTCTTTTCGCATTCATCTACTACATTAGCGGAAGATGGAAAAAGAATAAGGTTATAAAAGAAAATTAATAAAATATTGTCTTACATCAGGAGAAAACACCATTTTTAATCATCAAGGCTATAAATGGAAGAAAAGCTTTCCATAGATATGGGAAGCTTTCTGTAAATATTAATACAAATGCGACTGCAATATGGCAGTAAATGTGATAAAATATATGATAAAATTGCATATGGCTTATGATGAAAAATGGAGGAATAACTTAAGTGGAACAGGATTCAATACATAAGGAACAAAGGTTAAAGAAGTTACATATTGTAATTTCTTTGTCAGCTGTTGCTTTACTTGGGTTTATTATATATATCGCATGGCCTTTCTTTTCTGCCCTTGGTAATCCGGAGAAAGTAAGGGAAATGATTGTTGAGGCTGGTGCCTGGGGGCCTTTAGTTTTTATCCTGATGCAAGTCGTACAAGTCTTTGTTGCCCCGATTCCCGGCCAGGTTGTTGGGCTTATTGGAGGGTATTTATTTGGACCTTTCTGGGGAGTAGTATATACAATGATTGGCGCAACCATTGGCTTTACGCTTATTTTTGTCCTCGTACGGAAATTTGGCCGTCCCTTTGTTGAACGCTTTGTCAGCAAAAAAGCTCTGAATAAATTTGACCATTTTGCCGGTGAAAAGGGAGCAATGGTGTTCTTTCTCATATTTCTTCTGCCCGCTTTCCCGGATGACATTATTTCATTTATTGCAGGACTTACCACTATTAAAATTCGTACGCTTATACTGGTATCTCTGGTGGGGCGGCTGCCGGGGCATGTATTGCTTTGCCTGACCGGCAATGGGTTAGCGTATGAAAATTTAAATTATATTATTGCTACTATTGCGGTTGCTGTTATACTATTTGCAGTTGCGTGGTGGAAGCGTAAATGGTTGTATGAGTTTGTTAAACGCAGCGACCGTATTTTATTTATAAAAGAGCAGTGGAAATCTTCAAAGACAGCGATAATCCTATGGACACTTGGACTGTTGATAATAACCGCAGCACTTTACCTGCTTGCCGCATTTATTCCTATTTCAAGTTAACTACCATGTTGCAGCGCCTCTGCCGTTTGTTTACAGCGCAAACAGGCAGTTTGGCAAATATGTGGGTTGCGCTTTCATATTAATTACCATGTTGTGTTTGCTATTTTTTATTTTAGGTAAAGATATAATTGGAAATCAGGCGAGCAATAATTAATTGAAAACTATGTAAGGAAATATAAATATGAAACTGTACTATGTTTCATCGAGAGGTTGAGAGGTGTTTGAAAACGAAGAATCATGTTGTAGTTGTGGGAGGGGGAGCAGCCGGAATGATAGCTGCTATCTCCGCAAGAAGAATGGGTGCCGATGTTACCATACTTGAGAGAAATCAACGTGTAGGCAAAAAAATACTGGCTACGGGAAATGGACGTTGCAATTTTACAAATATAAATATTGACATTGATTGCTTTAGAGGCAATAACCCCAAATTTGCCTATAGTGCATTATCAAGTTTTACAGTACAGGACACAATCCGTTTTTTTGAAAAACTGGGGATTCAGCATAAAGTAGAGGATCTTGGGAAGGTGTTTCCCATGAGTGATCAGGCTTCAAGCATTCTCGATGTTTTACTATATGAGTTGAATAATACTGGAATTAATGTTATATGCGATGCTTATGTCAGGGATATTGCGAAAGAGAATGACAAGTTTATATTATATACAGAGAGTGAAAAAGTTTATAAAGGCGACAAGGTAATTATTGCTACGGGTGGCAAAGCCATGCCTTCCAGCGGTTCCGATGGAAATGGATATGAATTGGCAAAAAAGCTGGGGCATACAATTACACCTGTTTTCCCTGCGTTGGTCCAAATAATGTTAAACGGTTCTTTTTTCAAGCGTATTGAAGGTGTAAAATTTGTTGGTACAGCGGAGATTATATATAATAATAAATCTGTTGCAAAAGACAGAGGGGACATACTCTTTACCAATTACGGAGTATCGGGCCCGCCCATTCTGCAAATAAGCAGGAAAGCCGGAGAACTGTTAAATGTGGGGAAGGAAGCTTATTTAAAAATAACAATAATGGATATGATGACAAGGGAAGATTTGCAAAGACTTATCAGCAAACGGTTTCAGACAGCTCCCCAAAAGCCTGTGGACTTTAGCCTTGTAGGTCTCATAAATAAAAGGCTTATACCCGTGGTACTTGAACAGGCGGGAATCAGGGATATTAAGTGTCCTGTGGCAAATCTATCAACTCAGGAACGGGAAAGTATAGTGAATGTACTTATTGACTGGAGATTTAAAATCAGAGGGACATTAAGCTGGACAAATGCTCAGGTAACGGCAGGCGGTATTAATACTAAAGAAATAGATCAGAAAACTATGGAATCAAAACTCTTAAAAGGCTTGTATTTTGCAGGAGAGATAATTGATATAGACGGGATGTGTGGTGGATTTAATCTTCAATGGGCGTGGTCATCAGGATATATAGCAGGTCAAAATGCTTCTTTGTGAGCCAGGGAAAGTGTGAGCTAAGGGTGGGCCAAGGGCTTTGCCTCTCCGGCCCGCCTTTCCGGCTTGGTAATTTGTGATCTACTTTGAAGAGACATGGAGGTTTTAAATGATCAGACTTTCCAATATAAAAATCGGAATAAATGAAGCTGTGGATCCGGATGCGGAGAAAATGGCGCTAAAAAAAATGATACTTTCCAGATTAAAAATTTCTGAAAAGGAATTACACGTATTTAAAATATTTAAAAAGTCGATTGATGCCAGAAAAAAAGATGAGATAGTTTATGTATACACAGTAGACGTTGATATTGATGATGAAGAAAAAATACTTCGAAAATACAGATCAAAAGGAATAATAGCTACTCCGGATTTGACTTATAGAAGTGTGCAGCCGGGAACGGAAAAAATGGTTGAACGTCCGGTAATAATTGGAATGGGACCTGCGGGACTCTTTGCCGGACTATTTCTATCCAGGAATGGATATAAGCCCATTATCCTTGAAAGAGGGGATGATGTGGAAAGAAGGAATGCTAAGATAATTGAATTCTGGGATGGCGGAAAGCTTGATACGGAAAGCAATGTGCAGTTTGGGGAAGGCGGGGCAGGTACATTTTCTGATGGGAAGCTTACCACATTGATAAATGACAGAAGGTGCCGTACAGTATTGGAGGAATTTGTAAGGGCAGGAGCGCCGGAGGAAATACTGTATAAAAATAAACCTCATATTGGAACTGATTTGCTGAAGAGTGTCGTCAAAAATATAAGGCAGGAGATTATAGAGAATGGCGGAGAGGTAAGATTCAGAGCAAAAGTAACTGATTTTGTTATCAAGGATGGAAGTGTAGAAGCTGTTATCATCAATGATAAAGAAAGGCTTAACTGCAGGGTTGTTATGCTGGCAATAGGCCATAGTGCACGGGATACTTTTGAGGTACTGTACCAAAGAGGTGTAGGAATGATTCAGAAACCCTTTTCCATAGGTTTAAGAATTGAGCATCCTCAGGAGATAATCAACAGGGCGCAATATGGTCATTATGCCGATAATCCGGGAATGGAAGCGGCGGATTATAAACTGTCATATCATGCTAAAAACGGAAGAGGTGCCTATACATTTTGTATGTGTCCCGGCGGCTATGTAGTAGCTGCCGCGTCAGAAGAAGGATGCCTTGTTACCAATGGCATGAGTGAGTATAGAAGAGATGGGACTAATGCCAATTCAGCTTTGTTGGTAGGGGTTACGCCTGCCGATTTTCAAAGCGGGCATCCCCTGGCGGGGGTTGAATTCCAGAGAAAGTGGGAACGGCTGGCTTATCAGTTTGGAGGAGAAAGTTATCGGGCTCCTGCCCAGCTAACTGGGGATTTTCTTGCCGATCAGCCCAGCAGCAACTGGGGAGATGTAAAACCTACTTACAAACCGGGTGTTGTATTTGCTCAGCTTAGGGAATGTCTGCCTGATTATGTAGTTGAGACCCTTAAAGAAGCGATAGTGTATTTTGATACAAGAATTAAGGGATTTGCTATGCCGGACAGTATTCTGACAGGTGTTGAAACCAGGAGTTCGTCACCGGTAAGAATAATCAGGGATGAAAATTATCTATCCAATATTCAGGGATTATATCCTATGGGAGAGGGAGCAGGCTATGCAGGAGGCATTATGTCATCTGCAGTGGATGGAATTAGAACGGCTGAAAAAGTTATAGAGAGATATGCCCCTCTCGCAGGTCCAAAACACTTGATATAACTTCAGTCAGATTATTATGGTATTGAGGTCTCATGATAGGGGACAATAAGCTGCATTAAAAATATATTGAAGAAAGAAATAACTTACGGAAATAAATTACTTACAGGAGGAAGCAACAGTGATACATAATTTGGGCAGGTTAGCGAAAGCGTTATATACAGTTTTTATTTTTGTGGCTGTATTCACATTTCTCTGCGGATGTACTTCATCGGACTCGCCGGCGCCTCAGACATCGCCTGTACCCGAATCTACACCTGAAACCGGCACGGAGCCGCAAAATGTAGAAGATTCAGATGTTGAGCCTTCTGCTGCTCAAGAAGGAGAAACTTCTGCTGTTCCGACAGAGGAACCATCTGTAACTCAGCAAGAGGGACAACCATCCACAACTCAGTCAGAGGGAAAAACTTCAGAGGGAGAAAGTTCAGAAGGTGAAACAGATAACGTGCGTTATGTAAAAGGCGACGGGGTGCGGATGAGGGAATCACCCTCAACAGAAGCCAGGATTAAAAAGCTGCTGAGCTATGGCAATAAAGTTATTCTGCTTGAAGACGACGGGAGATGGAGTAAAGTGTATTATGAGAATACAGAGGGATATATTCGCAATGACTTGCTGAGCGATACAATTCCAAAAGAGAGAACAGTCACAAAGCCATCTGTTCCGGCAGAACAGGGGCAAGGTGAAACACAATCAAGACAAGGTGAAACACCTGCCACGCTCAAATCTCCTAAAATCATCGTTAAAAAAAGCGAGAGAAAGCTGGAGTTGTGGAATGGGGACACCCTTTACGGCACTTATCCCATTGGATTAGGAAGGAATCCTGAGGGAGACAAAAAGGTAGAGGGGGACGGGCGTACACCTGAAGGAACCTATTACGTATGTGTCAGAAATCCGAATAGCCGTTTCTATTTGTCCCTGGGAGTATCGTATCCTAACAAAGAAGACGCGAGGGAAGCCCTTGAGGCAGGTGTTATTGACCAAAACACTTACAACAGAATCGCAAATGCCATTGACAACAAATCGTGTCCTCCCTGGAATACTGCCATGGGCGGTGCAATCATGATTCACGGTATGGGAAGCAGCTCAGACTGGACTGCAGGATGTGTAGCTGTGGATAACGATGTGATGGATATTCTGTGGGAGCATTGCCCTGTTGGAACACCGATTATTATTCAGCCTTAGGAAAAGACAGGGGACGGTTCTGTTGTCTGGTATTCCATGTGAGAAAAACAAGGACGGTTTTGCTGTCCGGACGTCCTACGTACTGTAAATCAGATGGACAGATAGCAGCAAGGCAAATCTGTAGTAATTGGTAATTAAATAAGTAAATAATTCAATAAGTAAATAATTAATTAGTGTCGTGCATTGAAAAGTAAATAATTGTATTACCAAATTAATGGTAAAACAAAAGCATAAGTCGACCGAATGTGGTAAAGTTTGAATTAACCAGAAACAAAACTATTTCCACGGG
>Ga0134099_1001330_pt1 | contig 24075 bp, 28 predicted proteins | sample 10_taG_2_FD_105482 | JGI IMG/M metagenome (GOLD analysis project Ga0134099, IMG submission 105482) | Switchgrass degrading microbial communities from high solid loading bioreactors in New Hampshire, USA - 10_41_5_180_A2 metaG | ecosystem: Engineered > Bioreactor > Semi-continuous > Anaerobic >...
AATATCAACAAGCATTCTGCTTACATCGGTTGATTCTTTGATTACATCTTCAATTATGTATTTTATTGATTGCTGCATCGTGCTGATAGCTTTTGCAAGTGTACCTGTTTCATCCTTCATTCTAAGCAGCTTCTGAGGTACTTCCTTTGTAAAATCTCCAGTTGCTACAACATTGAGATATTCTGAGGCCATCTTGATGGGGGTTGATATGCCTGCCGCTATAAATATAGTAATAACTATACCAAATGCAACAAATACAGATAAAACAACTGCTGATATTGTTACCAGCCCGTTCACCTTTTCCATGACTTTTGACTTGGGAGCAGTTATGGCTAGTGACCAGTCTGTCCCTTCCACTGGAGTATAACTCATATATTTTGTTTCACCATCGTATGTATACTCACCTACTCCCGTTTTCCCCTGAACCATTTCTTTTTCCAGTTCAACCAAAGATTCCAGGGAAGGATCGTTTTTAACATTTTCAAAATCATTATCCATTTCATAGACAAGGTTTTTATCTTTATGGGCAATTGTTGTGCCTCTTTTATTGATCATAAAGGCTGCACCGCTCTTCCCGAACTTGATATCATTTGTAATATCGCTCAATGTATATCCGTCACGAATAGCAATCAGTACACCCTTTATCTCATTGTCTTTTTTAATCGGGACGGCAAAGGATATAATAACCCTATTATCAGCTTTACTGACAATAGGGTCTGAAACAGCTCTTTCCCCTGCCAAGGCTTTCTTAAAATAATCCCTGTCGGAAATGTTGGTAGTTTATCCATCGGTATTTTTAGCGTTACCATTTATATCAGCTATATTCATCCTTAAATGCCCACTTCTTCTTTCAATATCTCCAACTTTTCATCCAACGACAATTCATCGTCCGTAATTAAAGGAGACTGTGCCAACGCTTCTAGGGAATTTAGTTGAGAATCAAGCCTTGCATGGATGGTATTTGATGCCCAGTAGGTTAATTGGGTTAACGATTCGTTTATGCTGGAAGATAAAGCATTTCTGGATTCAGAAAACTCTATAAAAGCAAGTCCAATGCAACATACCAGAATTAACATGCCAAAAACTACAGTTAGTTTTGTTTTGATACTTTTGAACTTTAACATATTTACATCTCCTATTGGTCTAATTTATAATTAATTACATTAAAACTTAACAAATTATTGAGTTGAATAGATTTTTTAAGGTAAAAGGTCAACTACCTGTACTTGATTGTTTTGACCTTTATGTTCATTAATATATTGATTCAGGAAAATTTAAGCAATAAACAATTTGTACATTAATTGCAACAGAAAAATAAAATCAGTAATCTAAAAAAGATAATAAAAAACTTATATCCATGAAATCTGTAATATGGAAATGTAGATATCAGTCAGTTATAAACTCCAATAACCTTACTCTTTTAATCTTTATTAATTTTAACATCTTGAAATACAGATAAGTTGAAAATTTAAAAAATGATCTTCTATCATCTGGGATGAAGAAGATACACTAAATCCTCAAGGTGTGACATAAATCCATTAGTTATGACAGTTAAGTTCATTACTAAACAAAAAGAATTTACGTCAAAATCGTTGAACATATATTCAGCCCCCAAGTTGTTTACAAATTGGTCACCTCATCGCTGTATAGTTTAAGTTTTAGTAAAGTAAAAGATCTTTTATTTGCAATATTCGACATTTATTATATTTTTCCTGCATAATTCTACATTTTTTGTTTAATGTAAATATTTATGTGTTATAAAGCCGTTGAATAAAAGTATATAGATGTGTTGATTGAACTGAGGTGTTATACCATTATCCATAAGTTAAGCCATCATGTAATATATTGCATCTGAAAAGCTGATATTATTTGTATCCCATTTTATTTGAGGGCAGTCAACAATTTCATATTTGAAGAAAGAGTTGAGTCCGTATAATTGTGTAAAAAGGCAATGAAGAAAAATAAGAGAGCCATAAACAAATTCCTCAGTTGGAATAGAAGTTGGAGAAAAAACATTCCAAAAGGAGGAATTTGAATGGCTTAATATAAGATTACCGTAAATGACGAACTTTTGCATCAACTTTTTTTGGGGAATAACAAGGATTCTGGGATGGCAACTTTAATGGAATCGATATTGAATCAGATTTTACAGGCGCAAGCCACAGAACAGCTGCAAGCTGAACCTTACGAACGAACTGACGAGAGGAAATGCTTGAGAGATACCAGCGAAGCGAACAGGCATTGATATTGGCCTTAGCTTGACCCTGTGGTAAAAGCCTGGAACAGCCGAGATTTAAGGGATATGAGCTATCCCTTTGTTTGGTAGATGCTCTGGTGCTTTAAGATACGAGAAGAAGGAATAGTTTGTTCTCGCAGCACGCAGCGCCATGATTGTCGTAGGAATCAACAATGAAGGATATCGGGAAGTTTTAGGGCTAATGCTTGGGGATAGCGAATCGGAAGCCAGCTGGAGTGAGTTTTTCCAGTGGATGAAAAGCCGGAACCTGAGAGGAGTAGATTTAATTATATCGGATGACCATATGGGTTTGAAAAAAGCAGTGAGACAACATTTTCAGGATGTAAGCTGGCAACGTTGTCAAACCCACTTTTATTAAACCAAACACTGGAGGCGTTTGAGAGAAGAGCGCCAAGAGCGATGCAGGTACCGGAGGAGGGATTTGATGATGCCACCACAGTACTGAACCTACCGAAGAAATATCGACGTCGGCTGAGGACGATAAACGGGTTAGAACGCTTAAATAAGGAAATTAGGCGTCGCGAGAGAGTAATTCGGATTTTTCCAAACAGGGAGTCAGTAATTCGACTGATAAGTTCGTTGCTTATGGAAATTGATGAGAAATGGGCAACGGGTAGAGAATATCTGGATATTGATGAGTACTTGCAATGGCAAAAAGGCCAAAAGCAAAACTATTACAATGACGTCACATATATTCGCTCTTGAACAGTGCATGAAAGTCGATTCGAGCTAAACCGGGTGGCTGCCAAAGGCCACGAAATGGTGGTGAAGCTTTGACTTACGTTTGACTGCCAGCCGGTGGGTTGGATAATTTATGCGGCGATGTTCTGATTATCTAACTGGGGAATTTTACACATAATTTTGGGCTTGATCTACCGAAGAATACGCAGATTTGATGAAATTACTATTGTTGGAGAAAAGTAATAAAGGTTTTGTTGATATATATAACATAGTAAGTGAAAAAGCCCGGCAGGGTGATGATAAGGCAGTAAAAACATTCCTGGTACTTCAAAAAGAACTTAAAAGATCAGTTAATGCAAAAAAATCAATTAATCAGGAACAGCAGGAAGATGATGACCTTATAATATAGTAAAATAGATAAAGATAAAGCGGTATAGTCATAAACTTAGTTTGATGGTATACTTACTTTATAAGAATTGATAGGAGTTGTAAACATGAAACGTATAGGTTCATATAAAGTAAAAGAAAATACCATAACGGTAAATGTATATACTGATTTATCTTCAGACACAGAAGGAATAGATGAAACAAAGATAATGAGTAATTTGATTTCAATAGGTGATAATATACTTTGTAAGGTTAATGATGATATCATGATAACTGTTGATGATTTTTTTTTAGTTGTAACGATAGAAAAAGAAGATAACAACATATTAAATGCAATAGTAATTGCAGCTGATACAGTAAAAAATATTATTTCAGCTGATGATTTTGACGACAGCCCGCTAACAGAAAATGAAAAAAAGGCAATTGAAGAAGCTGAAAGAGAGATAAAAGAAGGAAATACTGTATCATTTGATGAAGTATGTAAGCAATTAAATAGGTTCTGAAAAGATTTCTGTGTATGGGAACCGGATATGCTATTTCCGGTAAGAAATTTAGCCTGTGAAAATAATTAACAATTTTGTTTTCTATCAAGGATTATTGCCAGATTTATCAGGTTTTATGCTTAACCTGAATAAAATCTGGCAATAATTTTACATAATGGGTGGACTGTCCCCTTGATACCCTGTATTTTGTGAGGTATAGCCCGTCCGGCAATGAAGACGAGCCCTCTAAGGGCGGTGGGGGTGTATTCTACAGGTACTGCTCCAACCTCCCTCGGAACATAATTATAAGCTGGCTTAACACCTGATCCCAGTTCCGATAACGCTGTGTCCACTTCTTCATCACATTCATGGATGCCAGATATAGCATCTTCTCCAGGGAACTGTCGCTCGGAAAGACCGATTTTGTCTTTGTTACTTTCCTAAACTGCCTGTGCAAGCTTTCTATGATATTAGTTGTATATATGATCTTTCTTATCTCTTCCGGGAACTTATAGAATGGACTTAACACTTCCCAATTGCTTTCCCAGCTCCGGAAAGCATAAGGATATTGCCGGCCCCATTTTTCCTTCAGTTCACAGAGGGCATCAAGAGTTGCTTTCTCACTGGCTGCAGTATAAACACTTTTGAAATCCTTGGAGAATGCCTTGAGGTCTTTGTAGGAAACGTACTTGAAAGAGTTACGCAACTGATGAATAATGCACCGTTGGATTTCAGCTTTTGGAAAAGCCGCTGCTATGGCCTCTTTCAAACCGGTAAGTCAAAATATGAGCACTTCCTCAACGCCTCTGTTCTTAAGCTCATTTAATACCCCTAACCAGAACTTTGAAGACTCATTTTCACCAATCCATATACCGAGAATGTCTTTGATTCCATCAAGGTTGACACCAAGGACTACATAGGCTGCACGGTTAAAATATGATTATCCTCTCGGATTTTATAGTGTATGGCATCCATGAAAACGAATGGATATACCGGGTCTAAAGGACGGTTCTGCCATTCTCTAATCTCCGGAACTATACGCTCGGCGATTTTACTGACCAATTCAGCAGATATTTCAACACCATACAAATCTTTGATCTGGTCGTGGATATCCCTGGTAGACATGCCTCTGACATAGAGAGAGATCACTTTTTCCTCAATACCCGAGACATCACGTTTATATTTAGGCACGATTTTGGGTTCAAACTTACCCTTACGGTCTCTGGGGATTTCTAAATGGACAGGCCCCAGTTCGCTGCGGACGGTTTTAGGTGTATAGCCATTCCTGCAGTTGTCGGTGTTCTTCTTTTCTGTTTCGCCTTTTGAATATCCAAGCTTTACGTCCATTTCTGCTTCCAGCATTTCTTGCAGAACGTCTTTGAAAGCGTCTTCTAGAAATGCCAGTACTTCTCCTGGATTCCGGAAATTATTGCCCTTGATTATTTCCCGAACTACTTCTTTTGGTAATACGCTCATAAAAATACTCCTTTCTGGTTTATATTGCTAATTCTTACCAGAAAAGAGTATTTCCTTACTTCTCATACACAAAATTTTTTACAGCCTCAAAATATGATTTATTTCAGATTTACTCTTGCAATCCTTTAACAAAAGCCGCTATCACTGTATCTTTTGAATTGTAATAAATCCACAGTTCGGTTTTTTCATAGCTATATATAGTACATGAAGCCAAGCCTGGAGGATTGCCTACATAGGCGTAATCTGCTAAGACATCTCTTCCGTTTCCAAGTATCTTCTGAACGTCGCTTCTTTTGCTTTTACCTATTTCCAGGCCGAAAACAGGGATAACTTTATCTTTGTACTCGATATATACGCTGTATAGCGTACCAAAGCTTACAAACAGGGTAACATCATCCCTGCCAGGACAAAGGTATGCATTTGCCCCTTCGCTTTCATAGAGAGGGGTAAGCTGACCTTCATCACATGAATCGTACAAGCTCATTCCGATGAGTTCTTTAAGGCCCGCTCTCAGTTTACTGTCATTCATTGACTGGTTTTCTGAAGCCTTAATTTTGTTCTCTTCTTCTGCTGCTTTTATGTGAACATCCTTTCCTCTGTCCGTATTGTCAGCGTATTCTCTGTAATAAATATCACATAGAGATATTATGCTGAGATATTTTTGTACATAATAGGCATTTTTTGAGTTGACGGGTTTACCATCCACCCATATGATTGTCTCAGTTTCCCCGCTACTCCAATCATTGTTTTTTGGACCTGTTATTTTAGTGATACTGCACAACTCCTTGAAAACACCTTTTTCTATACCATAATACTGGGATATATCTGTACTCCAACCTTCTTGCATTGAATCGGTTGAGGCGACCAAATAGTTTTTACCGTCTTCTCCCGCACATATACCTACCCACATGAAATTCGGATTGCCTAAGTCGATTTCTCCCAGCAGCTTATCCTTTTTGTATACAAAAGCAAAAACACCATCGAGAATTCCTTTAGTTTGAATGACAATAAGCTCATCCATGCCGTCCAGGTCAAGATCCGCACATGCGGCACTAAAATTAGTACCTTCAAAATATGAGCTGAGTATACTACTGTATATACTATAAACAGGTTCAGGCTGGTAAAGGTCTCCGACCACCTTTTTATCGCTCTTTGTGAGAGTAATTTTTGCCACTTCACCGGATTTTTTGTAATCCACCTCATAACCTAATGCATTGGCGGCAAACCTGACAGGTACATGCACTCTTCCGTTTACAATCCTTGGAGTCGTATCCATTTTTAAGTCGCCGAGCCCGGTATGTATTTTCACGCTTCCGATTCTCAGGGTAACAACCATATTATCAGGTCTGGTAATAATAACGGTTTTAGTTTCATTGTCCCAATCCACCTTGCATTTCAATGTTTCAGCCAATGCCCTGACCGGTACCTGTACCCTTCCATTTGAATCCGCAAATATGCTCCCCATGTCTGAAGGAATTTTCAGTGCTTTTCCTTCAATATAAATGTTGAAAGAGGAAGCATAAACGTTCATTGTTAAAGAAGATACGGTAAAAACTACTAACAGTAATAATGCAACAACTTTTTTCATAATTACCTCCCAAACATTTTTTTATCATAATATTCGACAATTAATTTTTTATTCCTGCATAAACGTATGTATATTACAGAGGCATTTAGAAAATCAATAGTTGGAAAGAGGGTCATCGATATAATCCTTTAATTTCTATAATACTCTTAGACAATGTGTGGTTTCAAAACTAATGAGTTTTAGAAACGTTTTTTGAATTTCTTGAAAATCTATAGTGTCATGACATACCTTCATAATGAATTTAATCATTTTAAAGACGAGAAAGGAGCTGTTTTTCTATGAAGCTGACTAACATAGGCAAGGAAATACTAATGTCATGGGGATATACTGAACCAGATATAAAGGAAATTGAATAGGCGGTAGAAAATGCAGTATATATAACGGATAAGAAAAAAATACCGAGTTATAAAGCAAGAAAATTGCTTGGAAGAAATTTATATTTGCGCAGTATTTCCTTACTTCTCATACATAAGATTTTTTACAGCCTCGATTTCCTCATATCTGTGTATCTGCAGCAAAGGTACACGGGTTTGTCATTTCACCTTATCATTGCGACATTATCAACACCTGGTATACATGATTGAGCAGCGCATTGACTGTTATATTGCAGCCGTTGATTTCAATGTCCAGTGTCCCTTTTGCTGAACACACCTGTTTCGGCGAAAGCTTCATCCATCCGCCAGGCACTATATCCTTGGATACTTCTGATTTTGTAAGTGTTGTATACACTGCTTCCCTGAGTTTCCTTTGCCATGAAACAAAAAGAATTACAAAACTTGTTGCATTTTGTAATACTTTAGGTTATATAACATAGATGATTTTATTCGCTATATAAGCGATTAAACAATAATTATAAATTATAAAAGAAAAGGGGAATGATTTATGACCAAACGTTTTTTATCAATTGTGCTGGCCTTTCTTTTGACTTTTTGTCTGACGTCTGGGGTATTTGCTGCGTCAGAGGCAGCTACGGAGTTGAAGACGGAGATTATTACTGGTTTGTTTGAAAACTGGGACCAGATTTCCATTGTGTATACAGAATATGATTTAATGAATGTGACGAATGTGGCGAAGGAGATTGACTGTCCAGCTTCAATACCTACGGATTCGAAAGTGTTTAAAAGTTTTGAAGTGGTAGGAAGCACGACGCTGACATCGCTGAGGGATAGGCTTACGATAACTGCTGTTCAGATAAACCGGAACGGCAATACTTTTTATGAATTGGATAAGTTTTATCAAGATGATGCTCATTATGTTACGGATGAATACGGTGTCGCGTATTATACGAAAGACAGTTATATTAAGCTGGACAAGCCAGGTGAATATGTGATATACGCGAACTATATGGGGCTTAATTTGGGTTCTGTTGGGTATGTGAAGATAGTGCCGGATGAAACACAGAAGGTTATGGCGGTGCCGACCTCTTCTAAGATATTGGTCAATGGTACGCCGGTTACTTTTGAGGCTTATAATATCAACGGCAACAATTATTTTAAACTTCGTGACCTTGCGCAGGCTTTATCTGGTAGTGATAAGCAGTTTGATATAGCTTGGGATGGCAATTATCAGGCGATTACGTTATTCCCTGGTAAGGCATATACTCCTGTTGGGGGCGAACTCAAAGCCGGTGATGGCAATGCAAAGACGGCTGTATTATCCACGGCGAGGGTATTTGTAAATGAAATCAAAGGTAATTCCTTGGATGTTAAAGCGTACAACATAAACGGAAATAATTATTTCAAGCTCCGTGACATAGCCCAAATCATTGATTTCGGGGTAATGTGGGATGCTGCGACTAATACGGTCAGTATTGACACTTCAACCAGCTATGTACCGGACAAGTAGAACTGATGTTTTATTTGCCTTTTTAAGGTGGTCAAAAATTCGGGTATGAAAATTACCTCGAAAATATTTTAAAGGCTCTGAGATGCAAATAGAGTGTCTGCCTTCGGAGGAGTGCAAAATAAGCACTCCTTATTTTTAACTTTTTATACGGGTTTCCGTATAGTGCAATACCGTACCCGTACAATGCTGTATTTGGTTGAGTGGGGAAAGTGGGAATACATTGATTTAGATGTTTCGAATGTGATTAAATTTAAGATTGAACTCTACAAAAATTGAAGTTCTTAAAGTCGGGATCGTGCATTAGTAAATGCAGATTTTTACGAATAATGTGTATATTTAGGTCCTACATTAAATATTGATTTGAATAGATTGAAATGTAGCAGCAAAAAATTATAGGCAGATGACCAGTTATGTTGTCTGCCTTTTATAAACTGCACGACAAAAAACTCGCCTGTTTTCGGACAATGGCGAGTTTTTGCTGTGCGTGCGGCATGCTCACGACCTTCCTTCTGCTCGATTATTACTGAAGCTTTAATTTTTCTTGTCCTTTGCGGGACTTACGTCAGCAAAGGGATTCACGTTAGAAAACGGACTTGTGTTGGAAAACGGGCTCACATTAGCTACCGGACTCACGTTGGCTAAAGGTTTTTCTTGTCATAATCAGACTTTTCATATAGAAGGGCTTTTCATTGAGATTCTCCTAGACGATACGAAGGGCTTCGGCATAGCGTTGGAAATGATTGAAAAAGTTGGATTGAAGGACAAAGTAAAACATCGTCTTTCGCAGCTTTCCGGCGGTCAGCAGCAAAGGGCCGTAATAGCCAGGGTCCTGGCAAATGATCCAAAAGTTATGCTTGCAGACGAGCCTACGGGAAACCTGGACAGTGAAAACGGCAAAATGATTATGAAACTGTTGAAAAATTTGAATGAAGAAGGAAAAACTATTATATTGGTAACCAAATGATATGAATGGTGCGAAGTACGATAAGAGAAGAATAATTTTGAATGATGGTAGGATTATATAAATGGGAGTAATTAAAATGAGCAGGAAAAAAGCTAAAATATTTTTAATTTAATGCATAATTTTATTATTTGCTTTAATGAGTAAAGAAGCAGTAATTGCAAACCAAGAAGCTAAATCTGACTAAATTCTTTAATAATATGCTGGAAAGCCATGAAAATCTGAAGCTTGAAAAATATAATATTGCCGATACGAAAAATAAAAGCTTTTAAACAAATATAACATCAATATAACATCGCTTATGAAGTAAGCTATAAAGATAAAGGAATTGCTCCTGTAGTATTTGTAAAAAATACGTATTTAATTGGAAAAAAAGAAATTAGGAGCAGATTCGAATCTATAATCGAAAATAACGATGTAATAAAAACTAAAGAAATAAAGGATATTACACCATCTTTTGAAGAAGAGTATAATCAATTTTCAAATACAGGATTTTCGGTGTCCTTTTAGATGGACTGTAAGATGGATTTCTTCTGCTGGAACATCCTCCGGGAGAAGCTCAAATTGACTTTGGAGAGGCTCGCTTTATTGAGAATGGAATTACATATGACGGATATTATTTAAATCTGTCCTATCCTTACAGTAACGCTGGGCATATGCAGTTATTCAAAAGTGCGAACCAGAAATACCTAATGGAGGGACGAAAGCAATTTCCGAACACATGGGTGGCGTGCCGACAGCAATCTGGCTTGATAATATGTCTACGGTTGTCAAGAAAATCAAGGAGTATGGAGAACGTGACTTAACCAATGGATTTTTAAGGTTTATGATGCATAATGGTTTTCGGAGCAACTTTTGTAATCCTGACAGTGGACACGAAAAGGCTCGATAGAAAACAAGGTCGGCTATCACCACCGGAATATGCTTGTACCAATTCCAGAATTTAAAGGATTTAAATGAAAACAACAAAGAACTCCTTGTTACTCATGGCCTTCAGGCTGTGGCCGGCACCGTCGTTGGCATGCTGCTGTGCTGGAAATTCGGAATCCATAAATTGTATGCCAAGATAGCAAATTCTGGGAAGGTCAGATAAGCCATATGTTGCCGCCGAGATTAAGCAGCCGACCTATGGGTTGGAGCAAAGAAGGATTATACTATATGTCAAGGTTGAGGGTATATTGGATTAATGGGGGCCGTGTCAGGCCACAACACCTGCAGAATGATGAGAGAATTGAGCAGTACTTGAAGAAGGCAATGAAACGGGTAAAGAAGATATTTTTAGGGATCAACCCTGATGAAATAGGGAATATATTTGTATTAAAGATGGGGAAAGCAACACCGGTATTTAGGGTTCTTCGTGGAATCCAACATGCTGGATTAATTTAAATTCATGGCTTAACCAAAGAAGATTTGGTTTAGAAATCCAACAGCAAGCTGACACTGTCTTTGCTTTGATCAAACTTGACCCAAAAAGGAAAAATAAATAAAATGTTAATTGTATGTAAGCACTATGTTTACTATTAAAAGCTTTAAGGGGATGATTATATTGAAAAAGCTGATGATTATTATATGCCTGTCATTAATGATAATACCATGCTTCCTTGCTTCCAGAGCAGCTGAAGCAGCAAATTACTCCGTGAAAATCGAGCCGTTTAATGACCAGTTTGATATTATGAAAACAAACTTTTCAAAGGTGGAAGATTTTTATGAGGGAAGAGCGATAGTGGCTGTGCAAAGCACAGACCCGGATAAACCTTTTAAGTATGGGTACATAAATAAAAAGGGAGAAATAATTGTACCACCCATATATGATGATGCAGTACCGTTTAATGGGGGTATTGCCTGGGTGGGCAATTATGACTTTACAGATGGGAAATTTAAATGCAAAGGTAAAATAATAGATATTAACGGAAAAGTTCTTCGGGAAACAGAGTTTAATCCAAAAGAAGGAAGAAGTTTTCATGAAGGTATATTAATGGCATATATTCCGGGTATTAATAAAACATATTATATTACTGAAGAAGGCAAAGAGATATTTTCATCACAAAGCATGAGTTACCCTGCTTTTGCAGAAGCCAACTGCTCAGAAGGATTGATTCCTGTATCTGTTGTAACTGGTTGGGATTATACTTTGGGTATTATTGATAAATTCGGAAAATGGGTAGCAAAAGATCTGGAAAAGATAGGAGAAGAAAACTTTAAATTTGGAGGACGCATACGGCAAATTGGAGAATACCATGAAGGTTTAGCCAAGTTTTGTACTACATCAAAAGAATGGGGATATTTGGACCGTAATGGAAATGTTGTTGTAAGTGGCTTTGATTGGCTCAGTGATTTTTGGAATGGGTTTGCCATTGCAGGAGAAAATGTATTTGAAAAAGGTAAGGTTGGAAGTACAAGAAAATACGGAATAATTGACAAAAATTTTAAATGGGTAATCGAGCCAAAATACCTTTCTGTTAGTCTTGGAGATGGTGTAGCTGCTGTAGCAATAGAAAGAGATTTTTCAAATATTGATAAAAGTAAGATTGATCATGACAATGTTGGTGCGTGGACCTATGGATTAATAGATATGAATGAAAATATAATTGTTCCTTTCAATGAATACAATACAATATATGGCTTCTCTGAAGGTTATTTTCAATTTAGCAGAGGTTTGTATCCAGGAGAGATTACGTCAGGCTATATGGACACCAAAGGCAATGAAGTTTTTGTGTTTGATTCGCCTGATATTTCGGCTTTGACAGGTAATGGGTTTCAAGAAGGAATGCTGGCTATATGTATTGGAGATACTTACGGGTATCTCATGAAAAGGGATTCCAGTTCACCGATCCGCATTAAATTGGATGGTAAGTTTATAAATCTTCCAGTTGATCCTGTTTCCGAGAATGGTTATACCCTTGTGCCTTTCAGAGCGGTCTTCGAAAGTTTGGGAGCAAAAGTAGATTGGGACGGAACTACAAAAACAATAACCGGAACTAAAGATGAAACAAAGATTATTCTGAAACAGGATAGTAAAGATGCAATTGCAAACGGAGAGCATAAGACATTGCCAGTTCCGGTGAAAGCCATAAATGGAGTTACATTTGTCCCGGTTCGTTTTGTTGCTGAGAGTTTAGGGATTAAGGTTGAATGGGATGGAACTAACAGAATCGTAAAACTTATTTCAAAGCAAAACTAGACATCTGAAAAGAAGCTCTTTTGGCGGTATTTTCCACTGATGGGAAGAAGGCTCAACATGCAGTGCTTAACTGCCGGTTGAGCCTTTCCTGTAGGAGATCATCTGTATTCAATGTTTATATCGGATATCTTGAAAATTGTATTCCCCGACCTATGCCAATAATCCGGTTCTGAAAAGGTTTTTGTGTATGGTAACCGGATGCCCTATTTCTGGTAAGAAATTTAGCCTGTGAAAATAATTAACAATTTTTTTCTCTATTAAGAATTATTTCCAGATTTATCAGGTTTTATGCTTAAGCTGAATAAAAACTGGCAATAATTTTACATAATTGGTGGGCTGCCCACTTGATATCCTGTATTTTGTGAGGCCTATCCCGTCCGGCAATGCGGACGTGCCCTTTTAGGACGTTGAGGGTGTATTCTACAGGTACTGTTCCAACCTCTCTTGGAACATAATTATCAGCTGGCTTAATACCTAATCCCAGTTCCGATAACGTTGTGTCCACTTCTTCATCAACAACTTGGCACCGTCATTAATTGCATGAAGCTTGCATTTGTTAAAAGTAGTAATATAATGTTTTCTTTAAAGAACAATAAAGCGTTACTCCCTGTGCTTATTACATAGAAAGGCATAGAAAGGCGAGGAGAGTGGGGCTTTTTGATTAATCATGCAGTAACCCGTTAGATTACTGCTATTTTTAACATTAACACTCTTTGTTGCAAATAACAGGAGACATTGTTATGAAGCGAATAGTTGCTTTTCTTTTAGTAATTCTAACTTTTGTGTCTGCTACCATTCCAATACATGCCGAAACAAATAACCATCAACAAGAAACCGAAATATTAAAAGAACTAGGCTTGTTCAATAACGGAAGTAACGGGTTCGAACTTAATCGGCAACCGACGCGTATTGAAGCGGCCGTAATGCTTGTCATATTGATTGGTAAAGAAAATGAGGCAAAGAACGGAAATTGGTCGCATCCTTTTTTATAGATGTTCCGAAATGGGCTGACAACTATATAGGTTACTTGTATTCGAAAGGCTTGGCAAAGAGCACATCAGCTTCAGCATTTGGAGCCAATGATAAATGTACTGTATCAATGTATACCACATTCGTTCTTAGAGCACTGGGATACAGTGATACTATTGATTTTACATACAATAATTCTTTGGATTTTGCAGTTGAAATTGGTTTATTAGATCAATCGTATGAGAACTACTTGTCAGACAATCAACTCCTACGGGAATATAAGGATAATGGAAGGGGAGCAGCTTATTGTGCCATACAAGAAAAAACGAAATTACAGTTCATATAAAGGAGAGATAAATCCTGCCCCGGAGAACATAATCAACAGTGATTTCCACGCAGATACTCCAAATACAAAATGGTTGACCGACCTTACTGAATTCCATATACCTGCCGGCAAGGCCTATCTTTCTCCAATAATTGACTGTTTTGATGGGATGGTAGTAAGTTGGACAATAGGGACCAGCCCGGATGCAGAGTTGGTCAATACGATGCTGGACGACGCCATAAGTCAGCTATCGGATAAAGAGCATCCAATAATACATTCAGACAGGGACAGTCATTATCCATGGCCTGGTTGGATCTCAAGAGTTGAAAAAGCCGGATTGACCAGGTCAACGTCAAGGAAAGGTTGTTCACCGGGCAATTCTGTTTGTGAATACTTCTTTGAAAGGCTTAAAAATGAGATGTTTTACAGCCGTTCGTGACAAGGTGTTTCAATAGAACAGTTCATAAATGAACTTAACAATTATCTTATATGGCATAATGAAAAACGCATTAAGATTTCCCTTGGCGGGATGAGTCCTATGGACTAAAGACGTAGTATAGGTTTAATAGCATAAAAAAGTACAGAAAAATGTCCGCACCCCCGAAAATCAAAATGGGGAGATTCTGTACATTTTGCGGTACTGCCCGGGTGTCAGGCCGACCGTTCTTTTAAAGATTCTCAAAAAGTTTGAATAATCGCTGAACCCGGACAGAATCCCGGCTTCAGTGACGCTTTTACCTTCCGAAAGTAGTTTTTTCGACCTTGAGATACGCTTATAAATTATATATTCATGTAGGCTTCTGCCGGCGCTTTTCTTGAAAAGCCTGCAAAGATGATACCTGTTGATGTAGAATTTATGTTCCAGAGTTGCGAGGGAAAGTTCTTTTTCCAGGTTTTCTTCTATGCAGTTAAAAACAGGTACCAGTTTTTCGGGGATTGCCTGGTGGTCATCCATATATTTTGCGTCAGAAAAAAGCTGGTTGATAAAATGCAAAATATCGATAAAACGGACAAGTTTTAATAATTTACTGCTTTCATCGTCTGGATCAAGAGTTTCAATTGAACTGAGCCGGGAAAGCACCTCGCGGATCTGAAACTCATTAAGGCCGGTTTTATTGCCTTCCCCGCAGGGCCTGTTTTGAAAGCAGTCAAGCAGGTTCCTTCCATGCAGCCCGAACATAAAAGGAATTGAAGGATCGAAGTGTATAATAATCCTTTCATATGGACTGCCGGGTAAAAGGGATGGCTTATGTATTTCCTGATTGTTGAATATCAGCATGTCGCCGTATTTTAGCCTGTACATCTTCCTTTCAATGAAATAGTCCACGTTGCCTGAAATAAAAAAATATATCTTATACCTGTTGTGCAGGTGGAAATCAAAACTCTGGGCCTCATGAGACACAGTGTGGCTGTAATTGATTAAATAATCGGGGTTTTTGTAATAGTAATCAAGCATATTCTCCATGTTCCGGACTTCCTTTCCGGGCTTTTATGCGGAACATTTCTCTCTCCCTGTTCGAACGCCTCCGGGATTCATCCGACAGCAATATAATAATGTCAAATAAAGCGATATTTTACCCAATATAAGCAAGGAATTTGTGTTTATTACAATATAATCAAAATAATAAAAAGCATCACATAACAGGAAAAGGGGAGACTAATATGAAAACAAGCCAAATTGCCGCACAGCTTTATACAGTGAGGAAATTTACCAAGACTCCGGAGGATATAAGGAATACATTTAAAAAAGTCAGACAAATAGGTTACGAATCAGTGCAGCTTTCAGGCCTTGGACCGATTGATCCGGCAGAGCTTAAAAGCATAGGAGGCGAATATGGATTAAAAATATGCATAACCCATACACCTTATTACAGGATTGTCAATGATTTTGATAATGTGGTTAAGGAGCACAAGCTCTGGCAGTGCGAGTGTGTAGGTCTAGGTGCGATGCCGGGGGTTTTTGAGGATATTCCGGACGGTTTTGAAAGAAGCAGGGAAGGATACAGGGCTTTCGCGCGTAAAATGTCCGAAGTCGCAAAAAAATACAATGATGTGGGACTGAAGTTTACTTACCACAATCATAACTTCGAGTTTGAAAAATATGACGAAGTTACGGGCCTGGACATACTTTTGCAGGAGTCGGATCCCCATACTTTCGTATTTGAACTGGATACATACTGGGTACAGGCCGGCGGGGCAGACCCTGTGGAGTGGATATACAAAGTCAAAGGTCGTATGAAAGTTGTACATTTAAAAGATATGGCAATTGTGGACGGAAAACAGGTCTTTGCTGAAATTGGCGAGGGAAACCTGAACTGGGACAAAATAATAAAAGCCTGCGAAGAAACAGGTGTTGAGTGGTATGCGGTTGAACAGGATGTGTGCAGGCGTGACCCGTTTGAAATCCTGAAAATGAGCTTTGATTATTTAACCAAAAAGTATTGTAGGTAGAAATGAGAGGTTGCAGTATGGGCAAATTCATATTAAGCGCTTTTGCCAATGAGATATCGCCGGATTTAAAAACGAAGATGGACGAGCTTGGCCGCCATGGAATAAAATATATTGAAATGAGAGGGGTCAACGGCAAAAATATTGTACATCACACTGTCAGCGAAGTAAAGCTGATTAAAAAACAACTGGACGAAAGAGGGTTCAAGATATTAGCCATAGGGTCCCCGATTGGGAAAACTAATATTAAGGATGATTTTGCTCCACACCTTGATCTGTTCAAGCATACTGTTGAAATTGCCGGTATCCTTGAAACAAAAAATATAAGGATGTCAGCTTTTTCATACCCAAAGGGGAGGACCCTGCGGATTACAGGTCTGAAGTCATGGACAGGTGGAACAGCTTTTTGAAAACGGCAAACTGGACAGGTCTTTGCCTCCTTCATGAAAACGAGAAAGAAATTTACGGAGATACGCCCCAAAGATGCCATGACATTATTGTGACAATGAACAGCGAGTATGTAAAAGCAATATTCGATCCGGCGAATTTTGTACAGTGTGATGTGGAGACATACCCTGAAGCTTACAGGCTCCTTGAGAAGCATATTGCATATATGCATATAAAGGATGCCCTTTACCGGTATCACAGCGTTGTGCCTTCTGGAATGGGCGACGGAAGGGTGAAGGATATTCTTACTGTCTTAAAAGGTAAAAAACATGACATATTCCTTTCATTGGAACCGCACCTGGGCAACTTTGTCGGGTTCCGGGACCTTGAACCTGGTTCCGACACCAGCAATATACCTGAAGGCGGTCCAAGACAGTTTGCGATTGCTGCAAACGCGCTTAAGAAAATACTTGATGAAATTGGGGCGATGTAAATGGATGTTGTAAGGATAGGAATAATAGGTTTGGGAAATATGGGCAGTATTCACGCCAAATATATAGCGAACGGCGAAATCCCGGGCGCAAAGATCACCGTAGTCTGCGACATAGACAGGAAGAGACTTGAGTGGGCAGTTGAAAACCTTGGAGAGAATATCCAGGTCTTTGACAATATGGACGCTTTTTTTGAAAACGCCAAAATTGACGGTGCGCTTATAGAAAATTTGCATTATGACCATCCAGCGACTGCAATAAAAGCTTTTGAAAAAGGTCTACATGTATTGTGTGAAAAACCCACGGGTGTATACACAAAACAGGTAAGGCTTATGAATGAAGCCGCGGCAAAAAGCGGCAAGGTATTCGGCATGATGTACAATCAGCGTATGAATCCCGTATATCAAAAGGTAAAGGAATTGGTTGATTCCGGTGAGCTTGGTGAAATAAAGCGGACAAACTGGATAATAACCGATTGGTACCGCCCGCAAAGCTATTATGATTCAGGTACGTGGAGAGCCACATGGAAAGGGGAAGGAGGCGGCGTGCTTATAAACCAGTGCCCGCACCAGCTTGATCTGTGGCAGTGGATTTGCGGTATGCCCAAGAGGGTGAGGGCGTTTTGCCATATCGGGAAATATCATGACATAGAAGTTGAGGATGATGTTACAGCATATGTGGAATATGAAAACGGCGCAACAGGTGTTTTTGTGACTACAACAGGGGAAGACCCGGGAACAAACCGGTTTGAAATAGCAGGCGATATGGTCAGGATTGTAGTGTAGAATAATAAAATAGAGTTCCTCCGCCTGCGGGTATCTGAACGTAAATTTAACCGCGAAAGCAAAAAAGCATTTGACTCGCCCGAGTGCTGGAAATGCGAGGTGCCGGTCAAGGGTGAAAATACCGGACACAAGGGCATAACTGCAAATTGGGTTGAAGCGGTATTAAAAGGAACCGAGCTTCTGGCACCGGGCGTTGATGAAATAAAAGGACTGCAGCTTTCAAATGCAATGTACCTTTCTTCCTGGACGGACAGTACAGTCGATATACCTGTTGATGAAGATCTGTTTTATAACATGCTTAGCAAGAAGATAAAAAACAGCAGGTACCGTTGATATTAATACGTTGACATTGAGATTTCGCCGGGCTTGTATCGGAACATTTATCCATATGAGCCCGGAAATTTTATGGCTGAGAGCTACACAAATACCGGGGTGTTGCCGGGTTCAGGCGGCTTTTCTGAGTGATTTGCTGAATGTTTTTCCAGGTAATTAATCATGCGTTATGCTGTTTACTTCCGAACATATCATCCAGAGATACCTCCAATCCATTGAAATAATCCGATTCAACAAATTGTTCCGAACTCTTGCGGTATGTTTTGATATCCAGGATATTGTTTCTATCAAGAGTATATACAAGTACATGCTCATTCTTGAGATTGACTATCCAATACTCATTTACACCGCATTGCCTGTACAAATCAAGTTTCGCAATCATATCTTTGCACCTTGTGGACGGCGAAACAACTTCGACGACCAGAGAAGGAATCCCCTTGTATTTGCCTTCCCTGTCCACGTTTTCACTGTCACATATGACGATAATATCAGGTTGTACGACACAAATGTTATCCTTTGCTTTAAAGAAAGTAACATAAAGCGGTGATGTAAGCGGCACGCATTTCTTGCCTTTAAACCAGTTGTAAAAAGCTCCGAAGATTTCACCGATGATTTGCTGGTGTTTGTAAGAAGGAGAAGCCAGATTGTAAATAACGCCATCAATCAGCTCAAAACGCTGGTCAGAAGCTTCTGTAAGTTCAAGGAATTCCTTTTATGTCACCCGGCCGGTTTTTGTACTATATTTGGCAGTTTCTTCCATAAGACCGGATTTCCAAGTTTCTGCGGGTATTATTCTTGCTATGTCTTTTCCTCTTCTTGTAACGATTATCTCTTCATTTACCTCAACATATTTAAGGTATTTTCCGAAATTATTCTGTATTTTTGTCAACGGGACTCTCATTATATTCACCCCATTTAGCTAATATATTTGGATTATAATATTAATTTAGATAATTAATCAATATAATAAAGCAATATAGCTATTATTGCTTTTAATTAGCTAATTATGTTTTGCATATCCGGCTAACTTCGTACAGGAAAATTTCCAGGCAATTATCGGAATACAAATGGCAAGCGCTTACGCGGGCGCTACATTTATGCCTCCGATGTTCGGGGTGATTGCAGATGCTATAAGCATCGGGCTGTATCTTTTATACCTGATAATGATAATCTTTGCTATATTCACGCTGGTGATGTCAAAAAAGTTAAACGGTATAACTGCATCAAAAACACATAATGTGTGATTATGTCAGGAGATGTTACATAAAAATAATAATCGTGGCTGTGGAATTCAGGTATTTAATTGTCTGAACTTCCGGGGCCACGATTAGCCTGTTTGTCAGCATAAGTCCTGAACAAGCGGAGAGATTAAATGTTTTTTTTCCCTGCATATTTCGGATTCAATGCGTATTTTGGAATCCTGCCGGACAGCACTTCATGGACATTCGATACCGCCAGATGCCCGGCTGCCTGGAATGACTGAATTGTAGCCGAATCTATATGGGGAGTCAAAATTACATTCTCCATTTTCAGAAGCGGGCTAGAATTATCGAGAGGCTCGCATTCGAAAACATCCAGCCCGGCGCCGGCTATGGTTTTTGCTTTCAGTGCATCTATCAAATCAGACTCATTTATGACTTTCCCACGGCTTGTGTTTATAAGAAATGCCGTTGGTTTCATTTTCGATAAAAAGTTTTTATCTATCAGGCCTAAGGTGCTTTCTTTCAAAGGGACATGCAAACTCACATAATCGCTTTCCCTTGCAATGGTTTCAAGATCCGACCTTATTGCATTGTACTGCTTCAGTTCATCATCTGAAGCTGTTATATCATATGCAAGCAAACGGCAGTCAAATCCCGTAAGATACTTTGCCAGACGCTGCGCAATACTTCAAAAACCAAACAAGTCCGACAGTTGAACCTTCCAGTTGTGTTCCAAGCTGTGATTTATCCCAGATTCCCGCCTTCATATTATTGTTAAAATCCATTAGTTTTCTGTCCAGGGCAAGCATCATGGCAAGAGCATGTTCGGCCACTCCGCCGGACATGGTGCCAGGGGTTGTTGTAACGGCTATACCAAGTTTTGTCACTGCGTGAATATCCACATTGTCGTATCCGACTCCGAACCGTGAGATCACTTTCAAGGTTGGACTGAGATCTTCCAAAACAGTTTTGCTGTAAGGTTCGCTGCTGGCAATTATAGCGTGGTAGCCGCGTCCATTTTTTATTGTATCACTTTCCGTATAACTGTCGGCGGGTTTCCAGTCAACATAATATCCGAGTTTTTCAAGCGATTCGGCAACATTGTTTAATCTGCCTCCATACAGGGGAATTGTTATCAATACACGTTTTTCATCATGTTCACTCCTGACATCAAGATAAGATATGAAGATAAAAATCCAGTAAAAACGAATGTGATTGTAGCATAAAAATAAAGTCACTACAACAGCTAGATGTATAACTGCGGCGTGCCTATGGTGGACGTTTCTTCCGGCGCGCCATGATGAGCAAAATGAAGAAGTATTGTCAGAGGCAACGCTTTTTCTGCTGTATGCACAACTGCTGCCATTTCGGCGGAGCTTATATGCCTGTGCCCTATAATGAAATACGAAGAAAAAACTTAAATAATCACGACCCTGTTGATTTATAATGCCTGACGCCTATCCGCAAGAGAATAAGGCACGGGATGAGGAACAACATACCGGCAAGCGGCAGGAACATATATACCATTTTATCCGATCTCCTGATAAAGTACAGAAACGGATAGTACCGGAATAAGGCTACAGGCACAATATATGAAAAAGTTTTAATACACCATCGCCGTAAATGCTGAGTGGGAACTTGCCGAACTCTCTGCTGCCGTCGGTAAAGATGTTCATGAACTCGAGTCCTTCAATGGTGAAAAAACACAAGCCCGCATAAATGACAAACAGCCCGGAAAATATGAAAAAACCGCCAACAAGCATAAAAATGGCCGTCAGGATTTTATCAAAGGTCCAGCAGATGCCGCTTGCAGGGGCGGCATAAATAAACATCACTACGGACTGGAGGAGTTTGCCCGTTCTTGAAAAATCAATACGTGAAGCCAGTACCTGAAATATTTCGTTTCTCGGACGCACCATAATGCGGTCAAACTCGCCGTTTGAAATAATGTTGCTGAAAGCATCAAAGCCGTGGACAAAGCATTCGGCAAGCGAAAAAGCGGTAAGCATCACTGCGAAGCATAACAGCACTTCACTGTATAAAAAGCCGCCGACACTGTTAAACCTGCCAAACATAAAATATACGCCCAAGAAGTCTGTAAAGGCTACGAGAAACTGGCCTGCCAATGACATCCAGAAGGATGCTTTATATTGCATTTGGCTGCGAAGAATTGTGGAGAAATATTTCATATATAACCGCATGTTAACCTCCCTGTACGATAACTTTTTTCAGGGCCCGTTTCATAAGTACCATGCCCAGAATTACAAGTCCGGCCAGCCAGCAAATTTGCAGGAGTATACCTCTGAATATTTCAGCACCTTCAGTATAACCATTATATATCAGGAAAGGCGTATTCCGCATATAATGTAAACGGCAGGACATTCAATACTTTCTGGAGGTTCTGAGGAAAGAAGGGAAGCGGAATAATGCCGCCTGTCAGAAATTCGAGTGCCGAAGTAGTTAAAATGCGTATTCCAAAAGGCGATATGGTGTAAAAAGCTGAAATGTAAATCAGCATTGTAAATGCAACCAACACCAGAAATCCGAGAATCATTGATATGAAAAAGAATATTCCTGTAGCAGCCGATACCGGAAAAGAAATATTAAATGGCTCCGGAAGAAAGGCTGCAACAGCAAGTATGGGCATGCAGCGAAGAACTGCGCGTGAGAGGCGTGTTGCCATATTTTTTGCAAACCACATGGCGTATATATTGGCGGGCCGGCAAAGCTCATATGGAAAATTGCTGCTGGTGATTGAATCAAATATCTCATTGTCAAAATACCAGGTCATAAAAAGTGCAAGAAATGCCTGCTGAAGTCAGATATAGCTGGAAAGCTCGGAAAAAGTCATCGGGTATATGTACTGCCCGCTCTGGTAGAAAGCACGAAACAGCAACAGGTTCATTCCGCCCCATGCAAACTGTGTTGCAATACCGGCATATGCGGCTGCACGGTATTGAAGTCCGTTGATAAACCGTATCCTGAAGAAAGAAAGGTATTTTTTCATATTTCAAACTCCCTGTACAGTGAAACTACCATTTCTTCGGCTGTAGCGCCAAATACCGAAATATCGCGCACGTCGACCAGCGCCGAAATATGTGAAATGACGGATGACACAGAAATTATATCCGTGTTTATTATGATTTCCGCATGGCCTTCCATTTCTTTTACAATGGTCATTCCTTCAACGGCAGTAAGCCTTCCTCCTATATAGTCCACAATCAATGTTTTATGCCTTGAATTTCTTTTTCTCAGGTCTGACAGAGACCCGTCGAGGAGGATTCTTCCCTTGCCGATTAACAGGATTCGCCCGGCCAGAGCTTCTATATCCTGCATATCGTGTGTAGTGAGTATAACTGTGGTGCCATGCTCTTTATTTATAGTTTTAATGAAGTTGCGCACGGCAATTTTTGACACCGTGTCCAGACCGATTGTGGGTTCATCCAAAAACAGATTCTTCGGGTTATGCAAAAGTGAAGCGGCTATTTCACACCGCATGCGCTGCCCGAGAGACAGTTGCCTTGCAGGAGTGCGCATAATTTCGGCTATATCAAGAAGCTCTGCAAGCTCGTTAAGATTTTTCCGGAAAGAAACGTCACTGACCTTGTAAATATCCTTTAACAGTTCAAAACTGTCAACAACAGGCACATCCCACCATAACTGGCTTCTTTGACCGAATACTACACCGATTTTCTTTACATGGTTTATCCGGTCTTTCCATGGAATTCTGCCATTTATGACACATTCACCGCTGTCCGGTACCAATATGCCGCTCATGATTTTAATAGTGCTGCTTTTTCCTGCACTATTAGGACCGATATAACCTACTATTTCGCCGTCATTTATTTTAAATGAAACATTGTTTAAAGCATGTATATGGGTGTATTCCTTTCTAAAGAACGCTTTTACCGCTTCTCCGAAACCTGTATTCCTTTTGGCGATTTTAAAGGTTTTATTGATATTTTTCAATTCTATCATAACTGTACCTTTGGTTGTTCCTGTCAAAAAATCTGCGGCATTTCAATTCCGATGGGAGTTTATTTGCCCAACCATGGCTTTGTTTTTTATATATGGGTGACTGTTTGTAATAAGTATATCACAAAATGTATGGTTGTCAAGCAAGTGTTATACATACGTAAGTGTTAATTTATTGTAAGTTAATTGTCAAAGTAAATAAGACCCCTTAATAGAAAAACAGTCTCATTTAGTCTTACAAATTTTCGGTTGCACTTAGTCTTTCTAAAAGTAAAATCATTAATTCATATCTCCCCTATAGG
>Ga0134099_1001334_pt1 | contig 24017 bp, 25 predicted proteins | sample 10_taG_2_FD_105482 | JGI IMG/M metagenome (GOLD analysis project Ga0134099, IMG submission 105482) | Switchgrass degrading microbial communities from high solid loading bioreactors in New Hampshire, USA - 10_41_5_180_A2 metaG | ecosystem: Engineered > Bioreactor > Semi-continuous > Anaerobic >...
ACAAGGGCGACGGCCACCGGATGGCGCTCTGGATCGGCGCCGCGTGGCAGACGGCGTATCCCAACGCGCCGATGATCCAGGGCAGCTGGGCCGGTTCCAACCAGCCGTACGGCGCACACTGCGGGCTGGTGGTCAACAAGCGCGGCTACCGCTACGGCAACGAGGACGTCAACGCCCCGCTGGCCGCCATCAACCAGATGCACCAGCCGGATATGGAGGCCTACTGCATCTGGCCCCAGTCCTACGCAGAAAAGGTCTCGCCCTGGTACTTCTTTGGCATGGATGCGACCGCCGACCCGGTTCCCCCTGCTGAAGTGATCGCCCGGTGGGAGCAGTCCGTGGAGGACGGCTCCATGGTGAAGGGCGACACCGTTGACGAGGTCATCGAGAAGCTGGGCCTGCCGATGGAAGCGACAAAGGCCACGATCGCCCGGTATAACGAACTCTGTCACAAGGGCGTCGACGAGGACTACCACAAGCGGCCGGAGCACCTGATTCCGATTGAGGGCTCGCCGATCTACGGGGCCAAGTGGCACAAGCCCGCGTTCCTCACGGTCTGCGGCGGCCTGCGCACCGACATCAACATGCAGGTGTGCGACGAGAACGACAACCCGATTCCGGGCCTGTTCAACGTGGGGATCATGGTCGGCGACTTCTTCGCCAACATCTACAACTTCCACGTGGCCGGCCACAACTACGGCGCCAACTGCCTGACGTTCGGCTACCTGACCGGCAAGGCCCTGGCAGAGGGCACCGTCTAAGATGCGCCACGCCGATACAGGGCGCCATCCGAGCGGATGGCGCCCATCATTTGGGCCGTCCGAGCTTTACATGACAGCTTTATGAGAGCAATAGTAGGCTGACGAGGGGAACCGGGCCGTGGCGCCCGGAGAGGACGTGGGCCGCCGAAAAACGAAACACAAACATCAATTCAGCCGTCAAATCGATGATCTACGGATGGCGCGATCGGTGATGAACCGTTAACGGGGGTGATGGGTTTGACCCTTTGGCGACGCCTCATACACCTCTGGACCTCGCGGGTCGTGTTGTGGGTTGTGCTCGTCGTCTCCACCGTCCTGCTCCTGCTCTTGCCAACGGGGCTGGAAAGGGAACTGCACCCGCCGGGCGTGCCGGTGGTCACCGGGTGGTCGGGAGCGGCGTACGGGCAGGGGATCAGCGACTTCCTGAACGGGGTGGCCGCACGTGACCTGCCCTACGTCCAGGATGACGGCCGCGTGATCAACTTCTTTCCCTATCTGGCGAACTCGTGGTGGAACTCCTTCCGGCTGTTCGCCGCCGTGGTGGGGATCGCACTGCCGCTCGGCCTTGTTCTCGGTGCGCTGTTTGTCGCACGGGCGCGCTGGCTGCGCGCGGCCGGCTCCGTCCTGCCGATCCTCGGACAGGCGTTGCCCGATTTCTTCCTGGTCATGCTGGCGCACACCATCGCGATCTGGGCGTACCGGGTCTACGGCGTGCGGCTGTGGCCCGTCCTGGCAGAGCCGGGGGTTGAACGGGGGTGGCTCGTTCCGATGATCGCCCTCGTCGCCTTCCCGGCCGGGTACCTGGCGCGCCTTACGGCGGCCAGTCTGGATGAGGTCATCCATTCCGATTACATTCGGACGGCCCGTGCCAAGGGCCTCCCTGAATGGAGAGTGATCGGGCGTCACGCGCTCGCCAGCGCCTGGCCGCGCATCCTCTCCGGATTACCGACGGCGCTGAACATGACCCTCTCCGGGCTTGTCGTGGTCGAGCGGCTGACGGTGTGGCCCGGGCTGGCCCGCTGGCTGGTCCCGCAGGAGTCCTTCCTCATCGATTCCGGCGGCTTTCAGATCACCGGAATTGGCCCGCCCATCGTCGCCCTCACGGGCGCCCTGTTTATCACCTGGTTCGTGCTCGTGGACGCCCTGACGCGCAGCATCGCCATCGTCGGGCTGAAGGGTGGGTCGGCCCTGTCATGAAGGGAATCCTGCGCAGAACCAACTGGCCTACGGTCGTTGGCCTGCTCCTGCTCGCATGCATCGCGGTCCTTCTGCTGGTCCCATCCGTCTTCCCCGTCCGCCCGCCCGATCAGGTACAGGTGGGCATTGAGGCCGGGGGCACCGTGCACCGTCCGCCCTTCGCCCCGGGCACGCTCGGTTACCCCCTGGGGTCTGACCTGGCCGGACGGGACATGCTTTCCCGCCTGGCCGTGGGCGGCCGCTACACGCTGGGCATTTCGTTGCTGGTCGTCGCCCTGCGTGCCGCAGTGGCCGTGCCTCTGGGGCTCTTCGCCGGCTGGAACCGGAACTGGCTCGCAGCGGCGCTCATGACCCTCTCCACTGCGGTGAGTTCCATACCCAGTCTTGTGCTCATCGTGTTCCTGTTGGGGACGCTGAGCCAGGTGTTCCGGATTTCGTGGCGCCTGCCCCTGTACTGTGCGGTTATCGCCGCGATCGGCGTTCCACGGCTGGCCCATCAGGTCGCAGAGCTCACGGCAGCGGTGCGGTCGCAGCCGTTTGTCGAAGGGGCGATCGCCGTCGGGGCCACCTCAGGCCGGATTGTGAAGCGCCACGTGCTCCCGGTGCTGCGCGGCGACATCGCCGTGGCGTTGGCGACGGAAGTGGCCTGGGTCATGGTCATCATGGGGCAGCTGGCGGTTTTTGACGTGTTCATCGGCGACACGACCTTGGTCATCGTCGGGAACCGGCCCGTGACGGTCGAGGTCATTCCGGAGTGGAGCCAGATGATGGGCCTCAACCGGCACGAAGTCCGCCTGCACCCGTGGATTCCGGGGTTCCCTGCGATCCTGCTGGGACTGACGGTTACCGCCGTTCATTTCCTGGCCGAGGGACTGCGCCGGACCTGGAGCCGGCGGCGGGCAGGATGAGGCGTTTCCACTGATGCTAAGCGGAACCCATGGGGAGGGCTGGACGCCGGTGAGGCGGGGCACCCATCAACTCCATTTCAAGTTCGACGACGGCGAACTCGTGTTGCTGAGCATCCGTCCGGAGCCGTTTCGCATGATCAAAGCGGGGGAGAAGAAATACGAGTACCGGCGCGTCTACCTGAGCTGCGCGACGACGGCCGTGCTCTACGTGAGCAGCCCGGTCATGGCCATCTGCGGCGTGGCCGAGTTCGGCACGCCCATCGTCGACACCGTGGACCGGATCGCGCAGATCGCAGAAAGCGAACACGCCGGATGGGGATCCGCCACCCGGGAGTACCTCAGGGGTCTGCGTGTGGGATACGCGATTCCCGTCCTCTCCTTCCGGGAGGTGTCGCCGATCGGGATCAGTGAGCTTAAGACCGCTCTGGGCGCTTTCACACCGCCACAGTCCTACCTGGTCCTTCGCAACCACCCCGCGCTGAAGGCTTGCCTGGAACTCCGGCTGTTCATGTCGCCTGGTCAAGGTGACGAAGACAATGATCGATCGGTCTGAGGCGTGCGAACAGGCCTGAAGCACATGCCTGTCCTGCACACATTCGGGCAGGCGGCCGGGGCGACGCCCGGCTGTCGGACCGGATGTGATAAGTGCGGCGGAGCGGGTCGAAGGCCAGGAACACCTGGCCGGCGACCCGCTCTTTCGAAGCTCCTGCCGTGCCTATTCTTCGAACATGTCAATCAGAATGCTGGTTATCTCCATGGCCCACGATCGGAGGATGTCGCCTTCGGCCCCATGGTATGCATAGCTGAACGATTCGAACGCCTTGTCCAGGGCGTAGGCCAGAGCAACGACGTCCCTGGGGACCTCCGTCCGGCCCTTCCAGTCGTCGGCTATCCTACGAAGAGCCTGCACCAGCTGCCTGTACCCGTCGTGATCGAGCCCTTCCGCCCGCGCCAACTTGTACAGCAAGCCGTCCGGGTCGTTCACGTGTCGAGAAAGGACTCGCACCGCCTCTGCCATCTCCACTGCATCCCCCTCCTCGTTACCTGAGCAACCGCAGCCGAACCTGGTTCAGGATCCCTACCCAAGTATGCCTGCCCGATGCGCCCGCCTTCATCGACTGCAGTTGAGCGTGCAGCGCGCCGCAGTCAGCAGATCAGCACCGGCCCGTTCCCGCTGAACGTCTGCGACTCAGCCTGCGAAAGAACGAAATGCGCCACATCGGCCCGGGAGGTCCACTCTCCATGTAAGAGTTATACAGAACAGTTTTCTAAGAAAGCAATTGTGGTCTGACAAGAGGAAACCGGGCCGCGGCGCCTAAAGAGACCTGCACGGACCACCATCCACACGTGGGGAGGAACCCAAGCTGAAGAGGTTGAGCGTGATCATCGCCTGCTTGATGCTGCTCACACTGTTGGATCCGCCCGTGGCCCGGGCCGGCGACAACGGGTTCGAGACCGAGGCGGGCGCAGGCATCCTGATCGACAGCGCCACGGGCCAGGTGCTCTGGGAGAAGGCCGCCGACGATCGCCTTCCCATCGCTTCCACTACCAAGATCATGACGGCCCTCCTGGCGATCGAATCGGGGCGCCTGGAGGAAACCGTCACCATCCCGCCCGAGGCGGAGGAGGTGGACGGCTCGAAGGTCTACCTCACGGGCGGGACGACGTACACACTCCGGGAACTGCTGGACGCGCTCATCCTCGAATCCGCCAACGATGCCGCAGTAGCCATCGCGATCTTTCTCGACGGCAGCGAGGAGGCCTTTGTCAGCCGCATGAACGCCCGGGCCCGCTCCTGGGGACTTACGAACACGCAGTTCCGCAATCCGCACGGCCTGGATGAAGAGGGGCATTACAGCAGCGCACGGGACCTCGCGGTCATCGCCCGGAAGGCCATGGAGAATCCGGTCTACCGGGAGATCGAAGGAACGATCGCAACGATCTTTCCCTGGCCCGAGATGGAGACCACGCGGGAGATCTACAACCGCAACCTTCTCCTTCAGCAGATGCCGGAGGCCACCGGCGTCAAGAACGGCTACACCGAGGCCGCCCTGTTCACACTGGTGGGCTCCGCCCGGGCGGACGGGCGCGAGGTGATCGGCGTGCTCCTGGCCAACCCGGACAAGGAGCAGATGTACGCTGACATGGAGGCGCTCCTGCGCCACGGCCTCTACGACTTCACCCTCACCACCGTTCTGCCGCCCGGCGACCTCCCGGATTTCGCCGGCCGGACGGCGGAGCCCCTGCGTGCGCTCCTGCGGGAGGGTGAGCAGGCGGATGTCGCGTACCGGCCGCCGCTCCGCGGAGAGGAGTGGCCGGAAGGGACGCTGGCCGTCGCTCAGGCACTGGTCGGCGGCCGGGTGGTGGCCGAGCAACCGGTGCTGCCGAAGGAAGAGGCCGTACCCGTGCAAGCAGAGCCCGAAGATGATGCCAGGGTTCGTTCGACGGATACGACGCGCCCCGGGTATGTGAGCGCCATCCTGTGGATGGCGGCGGGGGCGGCGCTGTACGGCCTGGTTTCACATGCCCGGAGGGTCGCAGCGAGGAGGAGGAGATGGCGCAGGAGGAAGGACCACCTCCACCACGCACACGGACACGGATGAAGGTCTAGACCCATTTCACGCGGAATATACCGGGCTACGATAGTAATAATCCTGCACTTCTGCCAGCGATCTCGTACGTCGCGCTTGGCCACGTAAGCTCCGGCGGAAGGGAGGCGGTCGGGTTGGCACCACGCAGGCTGGTGGTCTCCGATGTTCACGGCGAGAGTCAGCGGCTCCTGAGGGTACTCGAAATGGCGAACTACGACTCGTCAACCGACCGGCTCTTCCTGCTTGGCGACTACGTGGACCGCGGGTCGGACTCCACAGGAACGCTGAAGGTCGTCGAGAAACTGGTCAGGAACGGAGCCGTTGCGCTGCTCGGCAACCATGACCTGATGATGATCAACAGCTACTACAACGAGGACAACCTTCTGCTGTGGCTCTGCAACGGCGGTCATACCACTCTGGAGGAGTTCGGAGGCATTATCCCTGAATACTGGGTGCGGTTCCTGGAGCGGCTGCCCACCCATCATGAGGAGCCGGACTGCATCATGGTGCATGCGGGCCTGCGCCCCGGCCTGCCGCTGGATGAGCAGTCCGATCAGGACAAGGTGTGGATTCGGGAGCCGTTCCTGAGCCAGTACCGCGGCAAGCTGGTCTACTTCGGCCACACCCCCACCTGCCTGCTGTACGGTGAGGACCGGTGGGAACCGTGGTACGGCGAGGACAAGGTAGGCATCGACACCGGAGCCGTCTACGGCGGCGTGCTGACCTTGCTGGACATCGATTCCGGCCAGGTCTGGACCGCCTGATGGCACTGGTTCTGTTCCCGGAACCGGAGGTGTGACGGATGATCCAGATCCGAGACGCGACCCCATCCGACCATGAGGCGATGCTCTCGGTGGCCCGCGCCCTTCCCGAATGGTTCACCGAGCAGGCGTTCCTGCAAATGGCCAGGGACTTTGCAGTCCATCAGGGACTGGTCGCCGTCCACGGCGGCGGTGTGAAGGAAGAGGTCGTAGGGTTCGCAACATGGCTCCGGTTGCCTGACTCACAGGAGGCCAACCTGGCTGAAATCACCTGGCTCGGCGTAAGGCCGGAGTGGCAGGGGCTCGGAATAGGGCGGCGGCTGGTCGAGGTCCTGGCAGACCGATGCCGGCAGAATGGCGTGTCCGTGCTTCAGGTCTCCACGCTTGCGGACACCGTTGATTATGCCCCGTACGTTGGCACCCGCGCCTTCTACCGGAGACTCGGCTTCAGGGACTGGCGGGTTGACGCCGCCTACTACGGTCCCGATGCCGACCGGCTGCTTCTGCGCAAGGAGTTGTGAGGTGTTTGGATCCACATACAGAGTGAGCGCCCGGACTCCCGGGCGCCTTTCTTGGTTTCGGGCTGCCACAGGTGCCCTCAGTGTCGTCGGTCCGCAGCGGCGCCATTCAGTCGGTCCCCCGGTTCGGGAAGCTTCCATCCGGCCGCGGCGGCGATCCCGACGCCATGAACAGAAAGAGCGAAAATCCGTTTCTCAGCCTAGTCTGATTTATCTAGTTGCCGATTTCCGTGGCCCAAATGGTCGAGTGGATACTACACCGCATTTACGGCCAGAAATATCTGACATAAACTGGGGGACGAGCGGGATCGCTCAGTCTCATCCACCGTTGGAAAGGAGATGCAGGGATGAAGCCAGTGAACGAGCACCCGAAGGGAACCTCAAGACGGCAGTTTCTGAAGGATGCCGGACTGCTCGGGATGACTCTCGTCGGCGCCAGCATGCTGCCTGGCTGTGGCCAGCCCGAGGTCGTCTCCGACACGCCGCAGCCTCCGGAACCCGAGCCCGCACCCGCTCCCGCGCCCACTGCATCCACGCCCGATGTCATGACCGCTGAGCTGGCATCCAAGAAGTGGAGCTTTGAGATCCCGCCCGATCCGATTCCCGAGAGCGAGATCGCCAACACCTTCGAGGCCGATGTCATCGTCGTCGGGGCCGGCATCTCCGGCATGACGACGGCCTGCTCCGCCGCCGAGCACGGCGCCAAGGTGATCCTGATCTCGGCCAGCTCCAAGCCGGTTTTCCGCGGAGGCTCCTTCCATTCGCCCTGGAGCAAGGCGATGGAGGCGGCCGGCTTCCAGCGTTACGACGCGGACCGGTTCTTCCGGATGCAGCTGGCCATGGCCTCGTACAACGTGGACCAGGACAAGTGGTGGAAGTTCTACAACCACGCCCCCGAGGCGATGGACTGGCTGATCGATAAGATGGAGGCCTACGGCTACCGGGTCGGCTTCGAGGCCACCAACTGGGATCCGGACTACGGCCCCATGATCCAGCCGGTCGGCTCCCACGGCTTCTACAGCACCGAGTCGAGCCCCGTGTGGAGCGCGCCGTCGCTCAGCGCGGAGGCCGTGTCCTACGTGGTGACCGATGAGGCCAAGAAGGCCGGGGTTCAGCTGGTTTTCAAGATGGTCGCCAAGCAGCTGGTCCGGGAGAACAACAACACCGGCCGGGTGACCGCCGTGATCGCGCAGGGCGAGGACGGCAAGTACAACAAGTACGTAGGCAAGCGGGGCATCATCCTCGCCACCGGCGACTTCTCCGCCAACCGGGAGATGATGGCCAAGTACTGCCCGTGGGCGATCCCTCTGCTCAGCGACGTGGGCGATCAGGGGTACGACACGACCTTCAAGGCCGGCGGCCTCTACAAGGGCGACGGCCACCGGATGGCGCTCTGGATCGGCGCCGCGTGGCAGAAGGCGTATCCCAACGCGCCGATGATCCAGGGCAACTGGGCCGGTTCCCACCAGCCGTATGGCGCACACCGCGGGCTCGTGGTGAACAAGCGCGGCTACCGCTACGGCAACGAGGACGTCAACGCCCCGCTGGCCGCCATCAACCAGATGCACCAGCCCGACATGGAGGCGTACGCCATCTGGAGCAAGGACTGGGCGGAGAAGGTCTCGCCCTGGTACTTCTTCGGGATGGACGCGCAGGACGACCCGGTCCCGCCCGAAGAGGTCATCGCCCGGTGGGAGCAGTCCGTGGAGGACGGCTCCATGGTGAAGGGCGACACCGTTGACGAGGTCATCCAGCAGCTGGGCCTGCCGCTGGAGGAGACGAAGGCCACCATCGCCCGGTATAACGAACTCTGTCACAAGGGCGTCGACGAGGACTACCACAAGAAGCCCGAGTACATGGTGCCGATTGAGGGCTCGCCGATCTACGGGGCCAAGTGGAACAAGCCCGCGTTCCTCACGGTCTGCGGCGGCCTGCGCACCAACATCAACATGCAGGTGTGCGACGAGAACGACAACCCGATCCCCGGCCTGTTCAACGTGGGGATCATGGTGGGCGACTTCTTCGCCAACGTCTACAACTTCCACGTGGCCGGCCACAACTACGGCGCCAACTGCCTGACCTTCGGCTATCTGACCGGCAAGGCCCTGGCAGAGGGCACCATCTAGGCGCCGGCCCCGGGGTTGCGGGTGGGACGCACTCAGAGCTGCATCGGAGCCGGGTCCGGGGTCTTCCCGGGCCCGGCTCCCCTGTATGTCGGGCTTCCATGCGGACGCAGCGGGCGGGCTGATGCAGGCCCTGCATGGACTTCGTCTTGCGTGGCATTTCGTTTCACGGGATAATAGGACAGATTCATCTACGTGGGGGGTGCACGTCCTGGATCCCCACCTGGCGATAGACAAGGCTGAGATCCCCACCATCGTCGACGGCGAGGCGGTCGTGAGCGAGACCGCCGTGGAGGACCTGGTGAGGCGGATCGCGGAGAAGGGCACCGTTCGCGACTTCTCCCTGGCTCTGGGCGACGAGTACATCGGCCACTACTTCGTGTACTTCCATCTCTTCCTGAGACGGGGCAACTCCCTCCTCATCTGGCTCGACGAGTCGGAGGTGGTTCCGACGCCCCACCTGCTGTGGAGCTACTGGACGACGCGTCCGCCGCAGGGCGACCTCTACCTGCAGGTCCGCCAGTCGTTCACCGAGATGCTGACCGATCAGCTCTCCCACCGGTACCTCATCCTCCCGGCGGGCAGCCGTCGGTTCCGCGCCCGCCTGCCCCAGCTGATCGTGCCCTTCGGGTTCTACGCGCACGACTTCCTGCTGGACATCTACTGGGGGATCGAACTGCCTGAGGGCACGACGGGCGCCTCCTGGTTCCGCTGGCTGGACATGGACATCCTGGACGAGACGATGATCGCCCGGTTTGAGGACGACGACCAGGAGTTCCTGTGCCTATGCCAGAACCTCAGGGAGTGGATGCCGTGGCCGTCCCGGCGGGATGCGCTCCCCCCGGACCCCCCGGAGGAGAAGCCGGCCAACGGGCGGGTGATCCCCTTCCCGTACCGCCGCAGGCGCTGACACAGTCGCCCGGCGGCTGCAGATCGCGGCCGGGGCGGCAACTGCCATGGGCTGCACGCGCACAAGCGATAAGGAGAGAAGGAGCACCTGTGATGGGTGCTCCTTCTGGCGTCTGACACGGCGCCTTTCGGCTAGCCGATCTTGTAGGCGACACCGTAGCCGCCGCGCGGGTACCGCCACTCGATGTTGCGCCGGGTGCAGCCGATGCGGCAGGTGCCGCACTCGACGCAGTTTTCATAGGCCACGTGCATCTCGCCGTCGCGGAAGGCGTAGACCTCGGCGGGGCAGAACGTCAGGCACGGCTTCGCGCACTCCCGGCACGCGGCCTGGTCCCTGATGGCCAGGTGCGACTCGGTGTCGCAGCGATAACGGATCGTAAAGAGCAGGTCTTCCACCGATGTGCTCATTCGTTGATCGCCCTCCATCCCCGGTTGGCCAGGCGCAGCAGGCCCCAGGTGCCGCCCGCCATCGCCTTGATGTTCTGCACGATCTGGCGCTGGTGTTCCGCCTTGGGCCGCCCGTCGACGTTGAACCACTCGTACAGGCACTCGTTGAGGGTCTGCGGCATCCTGCCCATGAGCAGGTCCTTGTGGTCGTGCAGGAACGCCGGCAGCCGCTGGTACTTGGCCAGGTCGCGGTGGATGAACGAGGCCCGCACGGCCTGGGCGTAGGCCTCGAACCCGGCGGGGGACAAGTCGCCGGACCGGGCCATGGCCACGACGGCCTCGCCCGCCAGCTTGCCGGACGTGACGGCCAGGTTGGTGCCCTCCCGGTGCACGGCGTTGACCATGCCCGCCGCATCGCCGCAGATCATCCAGCCCGGGCCGGCCAGCTTCGGCATCGAGCGCAGGCCGCCTTCGGGGATCAGGTGTGCGGCGTACTCCTTCACCTCCGCGCCCTGCAGCAGCTTCCGCAGGGCCGGGTGCTGCTTCATCGCCTCCAGCAGCTCGTACGGTCGGGCGCCGGTCGCCGCCAGGTCGTCCACCATGATGCCGAGGCCCAGCGAGAGGGTGTCCTTGTTGGTGTACACGAAGCCGAGCCCGACCATGCCCTGGCTGGGGGCACCCAGGATCTCGATGGTGGCCCCTTCGTCCTTCTCGAGGCCGAAGCGGTCCTCGATCTTCTCCTCCGGCAGCGCCAGGGTCTGCTTCACCACCAGGGAGACCTCGCCCGGCTGGAGCTCGGGGCGGGCGCCGACCTGCTGGCTCAGCACGGAGTTCACGCCCTCGGCGATGATGACCGCCTGGGCGTAGACGTCGCCCTCGTCGCGGTCGGTGCGCACGCCGACGACCCGGTCGCCCTCCTTCAACAGCTCGGTGACGGTGGTCTCGCAGATGATCAGGGCGCCGGCCTCCTCGGCCTGCTGGGCGAACCAGCGGTCGAACTTCGCCCGCATGGCCGTGAAGTTGTTGGGCTTGCCGTCCAGGTAGCGCCGGCTGCGGTGGCCGATCTTCACGGCGCCGTCCCCGTCCAGCAGCCAGTAGTTCTGCTCGACGATGGGACGCTCCAGCGGCGCCTTCGTCCACCACTCAGGGATCAGCTCCTCGAAGTGGTGGCGGTAGACCACGCCGCCGAAAACGTTCTTGGCCCCGGGGAACTCGCCCCGCTCGATGACCAGCACGTTGAGGCCGCTGCGGGCCATGGTCAGCGCCGCGGCAATGCCGGCCGGACCCGCGCCGACGACAATCGCGTCAAAGCGTTCGCTCACTTGTCTGCACCTCCCGCCAGGGGCGCCACCGGCTTGCCGGCAGACACCGCCTCAATCAACTCCGGCACGACCTGCTGCCAGTCGCCGACGATCCCGTAGTGGGCGACGTCGAAGATGGGGGCGTTGGGGTCCTTGTTGATCGCCACGATCACGTCGGAACCGTTCATGCCGATGGTGTGCTGCACGGCGCCGGAGATGCCGACGGCGATGTAGAGCTTCGGCCGCACGGTCTTGCCGGTCTGGCCCACCTGGTGGGCGGCCGAGATCCACTGCTGGTCCACGCACGGGCGGCTGGCTGCCACGACGCCCCCGAGGAGGTCCGCCAGCTTCTTCAGCACGGCAAACCCCTCCGGGCCGCCGATCCCCCGGCCGCCGGCCACGATGACCTGGGCATCCTCGATGTTCACGCGCTCCTCGTCCTGGTAGAACTCCAGGACCTTGGTGGCGATGTCCTCTTCCTTCATGTCGAAGGGCACACGGATGATCTGGCCGGTGCGGCTTTCATCGCGGGGCAGCGCCTCGAAGATGCCGGGCCGGGCGGTGGCCATCTGCGGCTTGTACTTCTTGCAGAGGATGGTGGCCATGAGCTTCTCACTGAACGCGGGGCGCGAGGCCAGCAGCAGGCGGGAGGGATTGGGCTCCACGTCGAGCATGGTGGTGTCGGCGGTGAGGCCCGTCGGCAGGTGCGTCGCGATGGCGCCGGCCAGGTCGCGGCCCTGGTAGGTGGCGCCGATCAGCACGATCTCCGGCTTCACCTGGCGGATGACCTCCAGCGTGGAAACGCTGTACGGCTGGGTCCGGTAGTCCCGGAGCACGGGATGCTCGACCACGTAGGCCCTGTCAGCCCCGTAGCAGATGGCCTCGCGGGCCAGATGCTCCACCCGCTCGCCCTGCACCAGCGCGTACACCTCGGCGCCGATCTTCTCGGCCATGCGCCGGGCCTGCCCGATCAGCTGCCAGCTGACCGGCTTGGCGACGCCGCCCCGGTGCTCCACCCAGACCATGATGCCCTGGTACTCCAGTTCCATCGGTCACGCCCCCTCCTTTGCCGACCACCCGAGCCGCTCGGGCAGATCCGTGCCCCAGAGCGCCTCCCAGAGGGCCCTGGCGTTGTCCACGTAGGTGGTGTCAACCTTTCGGACCTCGGGCACCCAGGACCGGGCGACGATGGTGGGGGAGCCCTTCAGGCCGATCTTGCTCTGGTCGATGTCGGGGAAGTCCGCGAGCGTCCAGGTGATGGGCTTGTACCGCGCGGCGGCAATCATGCCCGGGAGCGACGCCCGGCGCACCGTGTTGATCTCCTTCAGCACGGTGAGCAGCACGGGCAGGCTCGTCTCCACGACCTCCAGGCCGTCTTCCAGCCGGCGCTCCACCCGGATGCGGTTGCCTTCGACCGCCACGATCCTCTCCACGTACGTGAGCTGCTGCAGCCCGAGCCGGCAGGCGATGCCGGGGCCCACCTGGCCGGTGTCGCCGTCCAGGGTCTGCTTGCCGGCGATCACGATGTCGACCGGCCCCCAGGTGTCGGCGGCCTTCTTGATGGCTTCGGACAGCACGTACGACGTCGCCAGGGTGTCGGCCCCGCCGAACCGCCGGTCGGTGACCAGGACGGCGTCATCCGCACCCAGGCTGATCGTCTCCTTCAGGGCCTTCTCGGCCATGGGTGGCCCCATGGTGATCACGGTGACCCGCCCGCCGTGCTGTTCCCTGAGTTGCAAGGCCGCCTCGACTCCGTGCAGATCGTAGGGGTTTGCGATGGATGGGACGCCTTCGCGAATCAACGTGCCGGTCTTGCTGTCAATGCGGATTTCCCTGCTGTCCGGCACTTGCTTCACGCAGACAACGATGTGCACTCGGATCCCCCTTCCGCTACGGAATAGGTTGCTGTATCTACCCTATACCCCATGGAGAAGACCTGGCAGACTCCTTTGGGGCACAAGAACATGGCTAATGGTACTCATTTCACATGAACGCTGACAGGCATGACGGTTCGTAGGGTGGGCACGAATTGGTCAGACCAATCCAACAGCGGACCATCCCCGGGTGGGTCCAAAGGCCCTGGAATGCCAGGAGGCGCCTCCCGCCGGCCGCTGTGCGGCGGCCAGGAGAGGCGCCCCTGTCTAACTGCCCGATTGCTCTGCCGGCTCTTCTGGCGGCTTGGGGGGCTGCTTCCGCCGGGCTGCCACGATCAGGCCGGCAGCGGCGGCCAGGACGGTTGCCCCGGCGGATGCGCAGGTGATCGCGATGCGATCCCAAAGGTACTGGCGAGCCTTCAGCGTTAGGTGCTCCTGCCGTTCGGGCATGAGGTGCCAGACGACCTTCCTGCCGGAGGCGTCCAGCTGGCCGTTGGTCTCCCTGACCTCCGTGGGAAGCTCCACCGACACGACGGCATCGATGACGGAGAGGTAGGGGGCGTACGGGGCCGCGAGGTCGCCCAAGTCGCCCGCGTCCACGTAGGTCTTCAGGTCGAGCGTGTAGTCCCGCCAGAAAAAGCGGTCGTCAATCCGGAACTCGCCGTTCACGGACTCATCAGTGAACACCAGTCTTCGCTCCATGGGCGCGACCGACCTGAGTCCCACCAGGTCGCCCTGCTGGTACCGGGTGACCACGGCCGCGGGGTCGCTCCGCATGTCCGCTTCGACCTGCGCGAGCGGGTCCTGCCCGTCCACCGCCGCCGCGAGCAGCAGCACGTCCCGGTCGGCGGCCACGATGACCTCCCTTTCTCCGGTGCCGTCCGGCTTCACGCGCAGGTTCAGCTCGACGCGGACACAGCCAGCCAGAACCCCCACCAGCACGAGCGAAACGATGAGAGCCGACACCCTCCGCAAGGCGTTACCTCCTTACAAAAGCGCCCTCACCACAGTGTATACGGTCGCCGGTCGGCCGTCGCTCATCGATCGACGGAGGCTTCGTCGATGATGTGCCGCATCTCGGCTACCAGCGCCGCCGATACGGGCGCGGTGGGGTGGGCGGGCTCGCGCACGGCGGTGCCCGTGTGCAGGGCCGCGGCCCCGGTCTCCCGCAGGACCATGGCGGCGTTGGCCAGCGTGACGCCGCCGCCGACCATGATCTCCAGCGGCGACTTCGCGATCACCTCGCGCAAGGCATCCAGGGCTTCCTCGGGCCGCGGTGCGCCCCCGCTGGTGAGGATGCGCTCGACGTACGGCAGAGACGCCACCTGTTGCAGGGCGTCCTCCCTGCGGCTGATGGACTCGAACGCCCGGTGGAACGTGGCGGGCAGGCGCGCCGCGTTCAGCACCCGCAGCATCGCCTGGTGGTCCACCGCACCCTGCGGGGTGAGCGCCCCGATCACCAGGCCGTCGGCTCCCAGTTCGCGGGCGATCCGGGCGTCCTCCACCATGGCGTCCACCTCGGCCGGGGAGAAGTGGAAGGACCCGCCCCTCGGCCGGATCATGACGTAAAGGGGCAGCCGCGTGGCCCGCCTGACGGCGGCGATCACACCGGCGCTGGGCGTGACGCCCCCTTCGGGGAGATTCGCGACCAGTTCGAGACGGTCCGCGCCGCCTTCCTCGGCGGCGATGGCATCGGCCACGGTGACGACGACGACTTCCAGGCTAACTCGCGCTACGGGCAGGTACGGACCCGGCTGATGGTGGTGGGACAGCAGGCCTACAAGTGGGACAGCGCACTGGGCACCGGACGGGACGCCGGCCCGGTCGGCAGGCTGATGGCGACCTACCGGGGCTTCCGGCTCGGGGAGCGGTGGCGACAGACGCCGTTCTGGCAGGCGGCCCGCCGCCTGTTCGGCGTCCTGCCGGAAGAGGTGGCGATTCTGGCGCCGGATGTCGCCGTCTTCTTCACCGGCCCGGACTACGACGGCGTGCTGCGGCGCCTCTTTAGCGGGGCGGAGCTCACCGCATGTGAAGGATACGACGTGGGGCGGCCCCGTGCAGGTTGCTGCGCATACCATGGGAAAAACGGCGAGGAGGCTCCGCATGCGTCTGCGCACCCTGCTCCTCTCCGGCATGATGGCCGGCCTGGCGGTTGTGTTTCAGACCGCGCCGCTCTGGCTGGGTGAGCCGGTGGGCCTGGCCCTGGCCATCCTGGCGTGCCTCCCCGTAGCCCTCATCGCTGCCGCCGAGCCCCGGGCCGCCGCCCTGGCCCTGCCCGTCGCAGCCGTGCTCTGCGCGCTCTTCCAGCCCGAAGAGGGCTGGGTGTTCGGGGTCGCCAACGGCCCGTTCGGCGCGGCGCTGGGCGTTGCGTTCCGGCGGAACCACTCCGGGTGGAGGGCCCTTCTGCTCCCCGCGCTGACCCTGTTCGGCGGGCTTGCGCTGCTCACCCGGGGCGTGGGCTTCGCCGCCCTGGGACCGGACCTCGGCCGGGTTGGCCTTCCCATGGCCCTGGCGGCCTGCGCACTGTTTGCCCTCGCCTGGTCCGCCCTTTTCACGCCACTCGTCCGGTTTCTCATCCGGCGGATCCGGCCGGTGATGGATCACTGGATGACTGCGGGCCAGGGATCGACCCGGTGAACGGTAGGGAGACCCCGTCACTCCCTGCGAATGCGCCAGAGCGCTCCGGTGCCGGCGTGGGGGATGAAGTGGCCGGGGATGGCCTCAAGAACGCCGAAGTCCACGAGGTACAGGCAGCCGTCGCGGGGGCAGAACTTGGCGTCGATGGGCCGCTCCGGCCAGGCGCCCCCGGACCCCGGCCTCAGGTTCACGTAGAAATCGCGGACCTGCCCGCTGGCGAGGTTGGCACGGACCACCCGGAAGCCGGGGATGCGGCTCAGCGCGCGCGGATCGGTCGTGAGCGGCGCACCGGCGCCGAACTGCGCGATGAAGACCTGCCCGGCAAAGCCGAACCCCGGTGGGGCGAAGTCGAACTTCATGCTCGCACTGTGGGGCGGCAGCCGCAGAAGGGGCTGACCCGCCAGCGGCGGATGCTCGAGCAACAGAAAGCGAGGCTGGGGCAGGCCCCGCGGGCGGAAGCGGGGCGCCGTGACGGGCAGGCCGCTGGCAAAATCGGGCCAGCCGTACCAGCCGCCGCGGTGCACCTCCCAGAGGCTGTCCCAGTCGCCGTCGATGGGGCGGTTGCCGCGGCTGTCGAAGCCCTGGTTCAGAGCCAGCAGCTGCCCGTCGGGGCTGAACCGCAGTCCGAAGATGTTCCGGAGCCCGTCCGCGAAGATCTCCAGCCCGGAGCCGTCCGGCCGGACGCGGTAGAGGACGCCACTGGCCATGCGGCGGCCCCGGATGAGCTCACCGGGGCGCGCAGGCGTTCCGAAGGGCTTGAAGGCGCCGGTCCAGGCCTGTTCCCGCCGCGGGTCCGGGGCCAGCCAGTTCAGGTCCCAGTAGTTCTCGCCGACCAGGCGGAGATCCCTCGCGGGGACGTCGTGGCCGTCCGGCACCTGGGGCAGCCAGCCGAAGACGTAGTTGTCCCATCCGACCACGCCGCTGTTGGTGGCGACGCCCACCCCGAAATAGAGGTGGCCGTCAGGTCCCAGCGCCAGCTCGCTTCCGTAGTGGTCGCCGAACGTGCGCAGCCCGGTCACCAGGCTTTCCGTGCCCTGACCGGGCACCGTCCTGGCGAGCCGGCCCGAGGCGCCGCCCTCCACGGTGTACAGCGCCCCCTCGTGCCAGAGGGCACCGGTCACCGGACCCTGAAGCCCTTCCGCCACCGTTGAGAGCCGCGGGCCGTCGACCTTCAGCACCCGAGCGGGCCCCTTGGCCGGCCCGTAGGTGAAGCCGCCCTCGACGACGTAGACGCCGCCCTCGTTGTCAAAAAGCACGCCGGTGGGATAGGTGAGCCCCGAGACGACCCGCTCCAGCACGTACCCCGGCTCCAGAACGAAGTCGGCCTGCCCGGGGCGCCAGTCCATCTGTGCGGCGATGGCCCGGAGGACCCGAGCCTTTTCCGCGGCCACCTCCGCGAGCGACGCCAGGTTCTCCTGACCCTCACCGGCGTCCAGCTGATACTCGCTCACGGCCTGGTCCGCCAGCTCGGCCAGCTCCGCCACGAGGAGCGCCGGGTCAGGAAAGGCTTCCGGGCCGCCTGCGCGCTCCACCGGGCCGGGCGCAGCCTGTCGCAGCAGGTCGATCTCCCGCAGGTGCAGGGCGAGGGCCTGTCTGGCCAGCGGCCTTCCCGCCGGCGGCGCCAACTCGGCGACGGCCTGGTAGAGCGGCCGGTGCAGGAGCGCCCGCTGCAGGTGGCGCCGGGTCAGGGATGCAGGGTTTCGGTTGCTCAGTCCGATCCCCTCCTTCGCGGGTGAAGCTTCCCATTCTTATGAGCCCGCACCGGAGGGAATACCATCTGGTGGTGGCCGGACAGGAGGCGGCTCGGGTGGTGCAGAAAGACCACTCGGGAACCGAGCGTGCCCCGGCCCGGCGCACAACCTATGCTGCGGAGGTGGCGGGATGATTCGACCGGGAACGCCTGTGCAAGCGCTGGATACACCGGCCCTGATCGTCGACCTGGACCGGGTGGAGGCCAACCTGCGGCGCGGCGCGGCGGTCGCGGCCGCGGCGGGGGTGGCCCTCCGCCCCCACACGAAGACCCACAAGTCCCCGTATTTCGCCCAGCGCCAGCTGGCCCACGGCGCCGCCGGCATCACGGTCGCCAAGGTCAGCGAGGCGGAGGTCATGGCCGAGGCCGGCCTGACGGACATCTTCATCGCCAACACGATCTTCGGCCGGGACAAGGCCGAACGGGCCGCGGCGCTCGCGGCCCGGGTGAGACTGGCGGTGGGCGTGGATCACCTGGAGCAGGCGCGGGCGCTTTCCGCCGCCATGGCGGGGGCGGCCCGGCCGCTGGACGTGATGATCGAGGTGGACACGGGCAGCCGCCGGGGAGGCGTGGCGCCGGAGGACGCGCCGGCCCTGGCCCGGGAGGTGGCCGCCCTGCCGGGGCTCTCGGTCCGCGGCATCTACACCTACGAGGGCTACACCTACGAGGCCGCCGACCGGGATGCGCTGGCCGCGGTGCTGCGCCAGGCCCAGGCCGTCATGGTCGAACTGGGCGACCGCCTCCGGGAGCTGCTGGGCATCGATCCGGCGGTGTCGGTGGGATCGACCCCCGGCCTGCTGAGCGGCGCGGGGTACCGGAAGGGCATCACCGAGATCCGGCCCGGCACCTACATCTTCCTGGACGCGGCGCAGGCGGCCCTGGCCGGCGGCCTGGATCGCTGCGCAGCCTGGGTGCTGGCCACGGTGGTTTCACGGCCGGGGCCCGACCGCGCGGTGCTCGACACCGGGAGCAAGAGCCTCACCACCGACGCCCGACCCCGCGGGGTCTGCAGGACGTCCGGGTGCGGCCTGCTGCCAGACCACGGCCTCACGATCGCCCGGGTCTCGGAGGAGCACGGCGTGGTCGAGGGCGACGGCGTCGAGCGGCTGCGGATCGGCGACAAGGTGCGGGTCGTGCCCAACCACATCTGCCCGGTGGTCAACCTGTTCGACGAGGTGGTCGCCGTGCGGGGCGGCGTGGTGGAGATGGTGCTGCCGGTGGCGGCGCGGGGCCGTCTGCAGTAGAGCGGACGGCCCGGGCCCCGATCACACAGAAGAGCCGAGCCCGGGGGTTTCCCTGACTCGGCTCAAATCGTGTGGGTTATGTGGGTTGGCGGTACGCGGCGGTCAGTCCGCTGCGTCCCCGATGTTGTCCGTGTTGCCGGCGGGTTTCTCGGCGGCGGTTTCCAGTGCCGTCTCCATCGCGAAGCCGATTCCGTGGACCGCTTCAGCCGTGACCAGCCCTACTTCCCAGTTAGCCTCAAAGGTTGAATAGGTCAACACCGAAACAGTCCCTCCTTCCCGCAGGCATGGGCGAGCGGCCCCTGCGCTTCTGGATACAGAATACCAGGAGGACGCTTCGCAATAGGGCGATTTGCGATGAAATGTCGATCTTCGTGCACGGAAAGCAGTAGGCGCGGGGGACGCCGGACCCCCCGCGCGGGTTATTTGTTCTTCCGCGCACTTCGTCGGCAGAAACGTGCACTTCACCAGATGTGGCAGGAAACGGCGCGATGCCTTTACTTTTTGAGGTAGGTAAGGTATGTTTAGTGGTAGCAATTTTCCAATCTTGAAGTGCATAGCTCTGAAAGGACCACGGGCCCGGACGTGTCAGATAGCTCTAAGGGGGGCAAACCATGGAACGGCTTATCGGCGTAGATCTCGGCTACGGATTTGTCAAGGCCACGGACGGCCGGGAGGGATTCCTGTTCCCGAGCGTCGTGGGCGACGGCAGCCCGCATCAACCTCTGCGGCTTGCGTCCCAGGAGACCGACCCCACGGACAACCTCCGCCTGCAGATCGGCGACAGGGTCTACCACGCGGGGACCCTGGCCGTGCGCCAGTCCCGCATGGCTTACCGGTCCCTTTCCGTCATGCGCGACGAGGGCAACGACCTGCTGGTCCTGTTCCTTACTGCCCTGAGCCTGTTCACGCATGAACCCAACACCACGTTCTCCGTCGTGACCGGGCTGCCCCCGGGTCGGATGCACCTGGCGGATGAGTTCGTCCGCAGCGTGAAGGGAGACCACCGGGTCGTTCGGTTCCGCAGCGCCAACCCCGAAGAGCTCTATCTGCGTGTCGACCGGGTGACCGTCGTTCCGCAGCCGCTCGGCACCTACTGGTCGCAGGTGCTGGACGCCAGGGGCCAGCTGCTCCAGAACGCCGCAGCCGAGGGCCGCGTCGGCATCATCGACATCGGATTCCGCACCACGGATCTGGTGACGGTGGAGGGCGGCGAGTACGTGCCCGAGCAGAGCCGCACCGTGCCCACCGGGCTGGCCGCAGCCTACGGCGCGGTTGCCGCCGACCTGCTCCGGGAGTACGGCATCGAGCGCGAGAACCACGCACTGGATGAGGCGATCATCTCCGGCGAGATCGGCGTCAGCGGGCGGCGGGTGGACATCACCGGGCTCCGGGAGCGGGCCTACGAGCAGCTGGCGACCAAGGTGCTGGTGGAGATCCTCTCCACCTGGCAGGTGGCCGACTACGACTACCTGTGGTTCACCGGCGGCGGCGGACAGGCGCTGCAGCGGTACCTGGTGCCGAAGTTCCCGCAGGCGAGCCTGATTGGGGATCCGCTGACGGCCAACAGCCGCGGCTACCTCGCCTGGGCCCACTATATCTACGGCACCGGCGGTGCGCCCTGGACGGAGCGGACTCCCGTCAATCCGCAGCCCCGCTAGGGGTGTGAACGACCATGATCGGGTGGCGTCGGAGATTGGACGCACAACCGCATTCTGTGATCGACCGCGGGACCGAGGTTCACGGCCCGATCCACTCGCGCGGGATACTGGAGGTGCGCGGGCACGTCCGCGGGCCGATCACCCACGACGGCCGGCTGATCGTCGCCCCGGGCGGGGTCTGCTCCGGTCCGGTGCGGTCGGTCGACCTCTACCTGCAGGGCGAGATCCACGGACAGGTCACGGTGACGGGCACCCTGCGGATCGGCAACGGCGGCCAGCTGTACGGCGACGCCGACTGTCGCCGGCTGGTCATCGATCCCGGCGGGTGCTTCGTGGGCATCAACCGGTCGGAGGCAGAGGGGCGGCAGGCCATGGCTTCCGCTGAGCACGCGGCCCCGGGCATCTACGGGCAGGCGCCCGTCGAGGCCCCCTTCGGCGGCTCCCCTGCGAAGCCGGCTCCGGACCCCCCTCCGGAGCCCGCCCGGGAGCCCGAACCCGAGTCTGCCCGGGAACCCGAACCGGAGCCCGCCATCGTCTTCCACGGGTACCTGCGGTCGAAACGCAGACCCGTGCACGCCGCACCAGATAGGGAAGAGTGACCGAGTCCCCCTGCCTGCGGATGGCAGGGGGATCTTCCGTCAGCGGCGTAACCCCCGCACCCCGCGGGGGCGTCTAAAGTACGACCATACGTGCATTCGGCAAGCTGGAGGCAGGTTGCATGGAGCCGATCGATCGCGAGGTTGTGCAGCAACGCTTGCAGTCTTTTGTCAACACCGATGTCTACGTGCACCTGGAGACGACCAACGGCGCCTACGCCGGCGAGCACACCGGCGGAAACGGGATGGCGGTCTGCGCCTTCATCCGCAACGCCCGGGTGCGGTTCAGCCGCGCCCAGATCACGGGTTCCGGCCCGTACCGGGTGGGTCTGCAGATCGAGTCCGGCACGGGCTGGACCTATGCAGAGGGCCTGACGGATTACGAGGTGGACGACCAGGGCCGGCTGCTGCTGGCGGGCCACGACGCCGAAGGCCGCCTGGCCATCGCCCTGGAGCTGAGTCACACGCCGTTTCCCATGTAGGAGGTCAGACCGTGAAGGAGCACCTGCTGGTCATCATGCCGCATCCCGACGACGAGACCTTTGCGGTGGGCGGCACCATCGCCCTCTACGCCCGGCGGGGCGTACCCGTCACCTACGTCTGCGGCACGAGGGGCGAGATGGGGCGGAACATGGGCCGGCCGCCGTTTGCCACGCGCGAGAGCCTGCCCGGGCTGCGCGAGAAAGAGCTGCGCGAGGCGTGTCGTATCCTGGGCATTACCGACCTGCGCTTCCTCGGGCTCTGGGACAAGACGGTGGAGTTCGAGGATCCCGACGCCCTGGCCGCCCGCCTGAGGGCGATCATCGAGGAGATCCGCCCGTCGCTGATTCTCACCTACCACCCCGAGTACAGCGTGCACCCCGACCACATGGCCCTGGGCCGCGCGACGGTGAGGGCGGTGGCGCAGCTGCCCCCGGCGGAGCGGCCGCCGGTGCATACCCGGGCCTTCGGCAAGGCGTCGGCGGTGCTGGGCGAGCCGGACCTCGAGGTGGATGTGCGGCCCGTCTGGGACATCAAGCTGGCCGCGATCCGGGCGCACCGCTCGCAGAGCCAGCTCATGCTGTCGCGGGCCGAAGGCGACCCGGAGCAGCAGGAGCGAATGCGCCGGGATCGGGAAATCGAGCGGTTTTTCGTGTGGAAATTCGACGATTAGGCCAGGCGGCCCCCGGAACGAGTCCGGGGGCCGCTGCGCCGTCTGTGCGAGTCGGCACAAATGCTGTATGGCACGGAACTTGCGATAGAGTGGTAGAGGCGCAGAATAAGTAGTAGCGGTTACGAGCTGACGAACTCCCGGGCCGTGACCTTCCCGGTTGTGAAGTGCCGGAACCAGTCGGCGAGCAGGTCGAAGTGGCGCTCGAACTCGTCGCGGTCGTAGAGCGGCGGGCCGAAGACCACCGCGACGCAGCGGCGGGTGCCCTCGTCCGTGGCAGTGCGGGCCGAGTCGGTGATGGGCGAGCCGCAGGGCCCGGCGGCATCCCGCAGCACGGGCTTGCCCCGGGTCTCCATCTCCGTGCCGGCCAGCGTCAGGTAGCGCTCGCCTTCCCGGCCGGCGCCGAACGTCAGGGTGTCGCCTTCCAGCCGGTCGGCGTCGTACAGCCCGATCGGCAGGCCCGACGCGGCCGACCAGACGTTGACCAGGTCGACGATGAGGTTCACCTGCGGCAGCCCGTCCCCCTTCACGATGCGCCTGAGCAGCCGCTCGGAGGAGATCCGGTACCGGGCTGGATCCGTGCCCATGGCCTTCAGCGCCTTGCGCCACCCGGCGATGGCGGGGAGCTGGCTGATCTCCTCTATCTTGATCCCCGACCGGGTCTGCGCCACGGTCGCGTCGACCAGCGCCTGAAGGGCGGCAGAAGCGGGGCCGTTCTCGAGGCCTTCGACCTGCAGCAGCCCCAGCGTGAGGAACGGCAGCTGCCGGCCGAACTCCGGATCAATCTTAAGTTCCATGAGCACAGGAACCCCCTTCCCAACTGCGACGTGGCATGGATACGGCAGAAACATTGGCGAATCCTTCTGGACAGGGGTGAGGCAATCCCGGATACTAATGATAAGTGCTACCCCGCAAGATGTGGAGAAGGAGTGTACACCACATGGTAGAGCGGACGTTTACACTACGCAACCCTACCGGATTGCATGCCAGGCCCGCAGCACTGTTCGTGAAGGAAGTGCAGAAGTTCAGCGGTACCGACATTTTTGTTCGCAAGGGCGACAAGGAGGTCTCCGCGCGCTCCTTGCTTTCCCTCCTGAGCCTCGGCATCTCGCAGGGGGAGAGCATCGTCATTCGTTGCCAGGGCCCCCAGGAGGAGGAGGCCATGGCCGCCCTCGCGGCGCTGATAGAAGGTGGACTTGGTGAGTGAACGGATCTTACGAGGCGTTGCGGCTGCTTCCGGAGTCGTGATCGGACCCGCGTTCGTGTACCGCGAGGGCCAGGTGGAGACGGCGGCACGGCAGGCCGCCTCGCCGGATGAGGAACTGGAACGGTATAGGGACGCCTGCGGGCGGGCCGAGGCGGAACTGACCGCGCTGTCGGAGCGGGCCGATGCGCAGGCCCGGGAGATTCTGGCGGCGCACCAGCTCATGCTGCAGGATCCGGAACTGCACAATCTCGTGGAGGCGGCCATCCGGGAGGGCCGGCCCGCCGAGGAGGCGGTGCGGACCGCCACGGAGCAGTTCGCCGCCATGCTGGAGTCGCTGGACGACGCGTACCTGCGCGAGCGCACGGCCGACGTGCGCGACGTGGGCCGGCGGCTCGTGGCAGCCCTGACCGGGCGCACCGTCGGCGTGGTGCTCACGCAGCCGGCG
>Ga0134099_1001339_pt1 | contig 23932 bp, 21 predicted proteins | sample 10_taG_2_FD_105482 | JGI IMG/M metagenome (GOLD analysis project Ga0134099, IMG submission 105482) | Switchgrass degrading microbial communities from high solid loading bioreactors in New Hampshire, USA - 10_41_5_180_A2 metaG | ecosystem: Engineered > Bioreactor > Semi-continuous > Anaerobic >...
CCAAATCTCATCCAGGCAATGTCGTCACCAATGGTTTCTACTTTCCAACCTGGAAGAGTTGGAATATGCATAGCCAGGTTTGTTTTACCCGTAGCACTGGGAAAGGCTCCGGCTATATATTTTTTGTTGCCTTGCGGGTCTGTAATGCCCAAAATCAACATATGTTCCGCCAACCAACCTTCATCTCTGGCCATTACGGATGCAATCCGCAAAGCGAAACATTTTTTGCCTAGCAAGGCATTCCCGCCATAGCCGGAGCCATAAGACCAAATTAACCTTTCTTCAGGAAAATGACTAATGAATTTTTTCTCTAAGCGGGGTTCACAAGGCCAGGGCACATCTTTCTGGCCTTCAGCCAAAGGTGCTCCCACCGAATGAAGACACCTAACAAAGTCATCTTCTTCACCAAGGTGTTCGAGAACTTCTTTGCCTATACGGGTCATTATTCTCATATTTTCTACAACATAAAGGCTGTCTGTTATTTCAACCCCGATTTTGGAAATCGGAGAACCAATGGGTCCCATGGAAAAAGGAATAACGTACATAGTGCGGCCTTTCATGCAGCCGTTATATAATTCTGTCATGGTTTTCTTTAACTCTATCGGATCTACCCAATTATTGGTAGGACCAGCATCTTCTTTTCTTCTGGAAGCTATGAAAGTCCTTTCTTCCACTCGTCCAACATCGGAAGGATGGCTGCGGAATAAATAACATCCCGGACGTTTTTCTTGATTTAAACGAATTGCCGCTCCGGAATCCACCATTTGTTGAAAAAAACGTTCACTCTCTTCCTTGGAACCATCACACCAGTAAACCTTATCAGGCTGGCACATTTTTCGGGTTTCTTCCACCCATTCAATTAGTTTTCTATTCTTGATAATCATTTCTCATTCTCCTTATAAGAATAGTATGATGATTGGTATAGTTTTTCCAACTCTTTAATTGTAGTCCACAAATCTAGCACAATCAACCATCAAAAATGCTTGTGTCATTAAACCAGGATAATATCATGAGGCTGTCCTGTTATACATCTTCCGCCGTTGGCAGTTACTATATAGGTATCTTCTACTCCGACCATTCCCTTACCGGCAATCCCTTTTTTAGGTTCTATTGAAATAACCATATTTTCGACCAAGGGCTCATTAAAACCGTTGGCGATTATTGGTGGTTCGTTGATATGCAAGCCGATGCCATGTCCCAAAAATGAAACCCGTCTGTTTCCAAAGCCCATAAAATTCTTTTTGAAATCCATGCTTAAAGAGTTCATAATATCCTTATATATTTTTTCCGGTACTGCTCCCGGTCTAAGTTTCTCTTCCAGGCGTTTTGCCACCTCAATACATCCCTGATGGGCCTGAAGCATTTCGTTAGTTGGTCGCCCCCCGAAAAGATAGACTTGGGTTTTGTCGCTATGATAACCGTTTAGACCATAAGCAATATCGACAAAAACCAAATCCCCTTTTTTTAATTTTCGTTCCCGACTGCCGATAAACGGTACGGCAGGACACATGCCATAGGATCCGCCGGGTCCGTCAAAATAAGTTGGATATAAAGAGCTTTCGCCAAAGCCAATTTGGCCAACACCCATTTCAATTTGAAACATGGCAAAACGGGCTACGCCCTGATGCCCGTGTTGTACTTGCCGGGCATATAATTCAGCTGCAAAATCTGCTTCACTGATACCTTCCTTGAGCAATCCCGGGACTATGTTGACAAGAAAATCATCATGGCGTTTCCCGGCCTCTTCCATTAACTGCAATTCATATGCCGACTTGATTGATCGAAGACTTAGTACGATACTGTCCAGGGAATTAATCCGGTCCATTATAAAATGCTGTTGCAATTTTTGGAGAATACTATATGTGATAATTTTCGTTTCCAGATAGGTATTCCCTAAGTAGAGGCCAAGATAAGCAGCCGCGTCGCGGTAACTCTCCATACCGAAAATATTGGTGAGGGGCGATTCCTCTTTAGCCCGTTCCACACTGCGGCGAATAAAAAAATAGGTCTTCCTGTCTTTGGTAATAACCAGCATACCGTCCTGCATAGTACCGGTAAAGTAATACTGGTTGATCCTGCCGATTATAATAGCCGTATCCCAAGCGGGTTCTTTTTCGTCCATAGCGGAGCAAAATTTAATAAGTCTCTGCTCCAGTTCTTTTTTGCTCACGTAACTTTTTTCATTAATGTTGGTCTCCGTATGTTTCAGAATATATCCTCCCCTTTTTACAGCTTGTGATCCATTAAGTCAACATATCATTTTCATCTATAGTGATAACACAATTGTAATAAGGGTGTAATTTTTGAACTTCGTGATTAATGTCTTGGACAAGTTTTTTCTTTTCTTCTTTTTTTAAACCTTTGGGGATTACGATATCAAAAACCAGGTTTTCTTTTTCCCTTTTTCCTACTATCCTCAAATCATGGAAAGAAAGGACGGCCGGGAATTTTTCCAGGATCCGGCCCAGTTCGTCCTGCATCCTGCTCAATTCTGCGGAATCCAAGTTCAAAGGGTCTAAATGAATGGTAAGCAATAAATCCAGCTCTTCAGCCACATGTCGCTCAATTTCGTCAATATACTCATGCATGGCAATTATATCTTGATCCGCAGGCAGTTCGACATGAATTGAGGCCATATATTTCCCCGGACCGTAACTGTGAACAATTAAATCATGAATACCGGCCACTTTTTCATAGCTTAAAATTCTTTCTTTGATTTTTGTGATCAGATTATTATCCGGCACTTCACCAAGCAACGGGCTGATCGTTTCTTTAGCCAGGGAAACCCCAGTGAATAAAATAATGCCAGCTACTATAATTCCGGCATAGGCATCAAGCGGAAACTTGGTAAACAAAGAAGAGACCAGAGAAATCCCAATGCAGCCCATGGCAATCATGTCAGTAAAACTGTCATATGAAGTAGCCAGCAATGCTTGAGAATCTATGGCTTTGGCCAAAAAACGGTTAAAAAGGAAAAGCCATAACTTAATAAGAATCGACAGGAGCAAAACAAATAAAGCCGGCCAACTGAAAATCACTTCTACAGGATTGAATATCCTGCTTATTGAGGATTTCAACAGTTCATAGCCAACGAGGATAATAAAAAAGGCTACAATTAAACCTGCGATATACTCAATACGTCCATGGCCAAAGGGATGTTCTTTATCTGCAGGCTTGCCCGCCAATTTAAACCCGATAATTGTTATTATGGAAGATGTGGCATCGGATAAATTATTGATGGCATCTCCTATGAAAGCGATACTGTTGATGATTAGACCGGTGACTAATTTAACGACAAATAGGAGAAAATTGGCCAATATACCTATTATGCCGCTTAAAAAACCATATCTGTCTCGGACCTCGGATAAATCTGTCCGCTCGTAATTTTTTATTAATTTGCGAACCAAAAACTTACTTAGCGTGATAATACACCTCGTATTGGGAAATCAGAAAGTCAAGGGGTTAAGAGTCTGAATTTGCAAGTGCTTTCTTGACGGATTCGATGGTTAAGCCATATTCCTGCAGTTTGGTTTTTGCCTTTTCCAGATATGCTTCTATCTGTTGTTTATCCATACCCTTCAATTTTTCTACAATTTCATTCAGTACTTGTTCAGCACTTTGAGGTTTCTGTTCCTGTAATTGGGTTGTAAAAAGGGACGGTAATTGTTCCAAAGAAAAATTTTGTGCATAATAGTTTCTTACAAAAAAGATGATTAGTACAATTAAAGCTATAATGACAATACCTTTAACTAACGATTTCAAAAACTTAAAGGCTAAAAGAAGCAGAACAATAGCTATAATAATGCCCGCCAGCATTCCCAATCGAATCCCCCCCTTTTCTATTTATTATAACCCAATATTACTATTATTCTACTTACCCGGCGCCAAAGTTAGAAGGGTTAATTAGGTTGGAAGGGTTAGTATTTTTGTATAAGAGTTAATACTATAAAGGCTAGTTGTAAATAGAATAAGCAAAGGAATATTGTAAAACCCGTTTTTGGCAAACGGGTTTTACAATTCTCAACACCCTCAAACTCTCCGGGAGATTTAAAGGCCAATTATATTTTCCGCCACTATTTTTTCCGGTAATTCACTGGCGCTATCAATGGCAATTGTTCCTTTTACATCTCTTAAAAGGCGGGAAACCGCCATTTCTTCACTATAACCGTAACCGCCATGAACTTGAATGGCATCTAAGCAAGTCTTTTGACCTATCTTATTAACGAACAGTTGGACCATTGAAGCTTCAGTTTCATATTCTTCGCCTTTTTCCACCATTGCTGCTGTATCATATAAGGCCAGCCTGCCGATATGAATATTAGTTGCCATTTCGGCAATCATAGTCTGAATCGCCGGGAATTTGCCAATCGGCCTGCCGAACTGAATTCTTTGTTTGGAATATTCAATCGAGTTTTCCATAGCGGATTGAGCAATACCCAAAGTTTGAGCCGCAAGAGCCAATTTGAACATGGGTTGGAGTTTTTTCACAATTTTCATTCCTTCGTTTTCTTTACCTAACAAATTGGCTGCGGTAACTCTAACATTTTCTAAAGCAATTTCGGCTGTGGGGCAACCGTTTAAGCCCATTTTATCAATCATGCGCACAACACTGAACCCGGGGGTATCGGCATCGACCAGGAAAGCGCTCATTCCATTTTCAACGTTTTCCGGGTTAGTTAGGGCAAATACCACATAAACACCTGCGGCACCGCCATTCATTACAAAATATTTTTTACCGTTAAGGATATAGTCGTCTCCGTCACGAACCGCAACAACTTTGGATTCCCCATAACCTGGATCGGCACAAAATTCGTTAAGAGCATAAGCACCTATTATTTCTCCGGCACACATAGCGGGAAGGTATTGTTCTTTTTGTTCCTTGCTGCCAAAACGATTGATGGCTTCAGCAGCCAGGGAACAATGATTAACCATAATGGAACCAAGTGCTGCACAAGTCCGGGAAATTTCTTCCACGGTTAAAATATAGCTTAAGAATCCGGCGTCCACCCCGCCATACTCTTCGGGGAACAATAAGCCAAAGAAACCTTGTTCAGCAATTTGGTTTACAATCTCTGTGGGGAATTCTCCTGAGGCATCAATTTTTGATATATGTTCCTGAACATACTCTTCGGCAAACTCTCGGACATTTTGCTGAATGAGTTGTTGTTCTTCTGTTAATGTATAACTCATTTTGGTCCCTCCTATTGACATTGTTAACCACGCTTAGGAGCGCAGCATCTGGCCGGAAATAACAATCCTTTGAACTTGGTTTGTTCCTTCATAGATTTGCTGGATCTTGGCGTCGCGCATTATTTTTTCGACTATAGCATCTTTGGAATAACCGTAATAGCCCATTATTTCCACAGCGTCACAAGCCACTTCCACACAAACATCAGTGCTTAAGGCTTTGGCCATAGCTGCAGTCATGGTATAAGGGATTTCCAGATCTTTTAAGACTTGGCAATGGCGAACCAGTTGTCTTGCTCCTTCCAATTTCATAGCCATATCTGCCAGTTTGAACTGAATGAACTGGTTTTTCGCCAAAGGTTTGCCATTAGCATCGATCCGAGTCTTAACATATTCAACGGCTTCATCTAACGCCCTTTGAGCACCGCCAATTGCTTGAGCAGCAACATTGGGCCGAGCTTTATCCAAAGTTTTCATGGCCATTTTAAAGCCTTCGCCCTCTTTGCCCAGAAGATTGGTAGCCGGTATCCTTACATCTTTAAGAATTATTTCTGTTGTGTTAGAAGCACGGACACCCAGTTTATGTTCTACATTACCAACAATAACTCCGGGGCGATCAGCTTCAACCAGGAAACAACTAAGTTTGTCCTTACTATCCGGATTGGTTACGGCGAAAATAATCAGATAATCGGCTACACCGCCGCCGGTGCAAAAACATTTGGTCCCGTTTAGGATATATTCATCTCCATCTTTTTTAGCGGTTGTTGTACAAGCTGCCGCGTCGCAACCCGCCCCAGGTTCGGTAAGAGCAAAAGCGGCAATTTTGCCCGCTAACAAATCTTTAAAGTATTTTTCCTGGATTTGCTTGTTTCCTCCCAGGAGTACGGGATAAGAGCTTAAATTGTTAGACCCTACCGCTGTCATAACTCCTAAACAAGCATAAGCAAATTCTTCGGTGATAAGCCCCACGGATACAGAATCAAGGCCCGGTCCGCCATATTCGACAGGAGCTATCATGCAACCCCAGCCCATATCAACTATTTTTTTCCATATTTCCCAAGGGTATTCGCCCTTGGCATCTAATTCTTTGGCTACCGGCATAATGTGTTCCCGGGCAAATTCCCGGGCCTTTTTTTGGATCTCCAGATGTTTTGGGCTAAGCAAGGCATCTGACATATTACTCACCCTTTCATTTTATCTAATATGATTTGTCTAAGCTCTCCCCATTTCGGTCGGAAAATCCCGGATGGCATTTCCTTCAAATTGGATGATATTTTTGGTTGAAAACCCATATGGGCCAATATATCCTTTTTTAAATCAATACCGGGTGCGATTTCGACTAAAGTCATTTCCCCGTTCTCTAAGGTAAATACGGCACGTTCAGTAATATACATTACTGGCTTATTTAATTCGCTGGCATACTCACCGCTGAAAGATATGTGTTCGACATGATCCAGGAATTTTTGGTGTTTACCTTCCTGAACAATTCTTAATTTGCCATCTTCAATAGCAATTTTTAGACCTCCGGCAGTAAAGGTACCGCAGAAAATAACTTTTTTAGCGTTTTGGCTTACATTAATAAAACCGCCACAGCCGACTATTTTGGAGCCGAATTGGGTAACATTAACATTACCATGCTTATCAGTCTGGGCTAATCCGAGACAGGTTATGTCAATTCCGCCTCCATCATAAAAATCAAACTGGGATTGTTCCTCTAACAAGCATTCAGTGTTGTAAGCATGGCCAAAATGAGGTATACTGGCTGGAATACCGCCGATACTACCTGCTTCGGTTGTTAGGACTAATAAATCGATGACATTTTCTTCGGCCGCAACTTTGGCAATATCGCTCGGTATTCCCACCCCGAGGTTCAAGACAGCATGCGGTATCAATTCCATTGCCGCCCGACGCTCTATTATTTTCCTTTCATCCAATGGCAATGGCGGCACTTCGCTAAGAGGGACTTTGATATTACCGGCAAAAGCGGGATTGTAGTAAGTTGCTTCTGTTTGATAGTGGGTTTCCTGACTGGTTGCCACTACAATATAATCGACCAGGATTCCTGGAACCCTGACGTCTTTAGGATGAAGGGTGTTGGCCTTGGCGATATTTTCTACTTGAGCAATTACAATACCGCCGCTGTTTTTGGCAGCTTGAGCCAAAGGCAAAGCGCAGGTCAGAATTCCTTCATGTTCCATGGTTAAATTACCGTTTTCATCAGCCGTTGTGCCGCGTATTAAAGCTATATCTACCGGAAAGCTTTTGTAAAATAGCCATTCTTCCCCTTCAAAGTTTATAACCTTTACGATGTCCTCTTTTGTTCTGGCGTTTAGTTTGGCTCCTTCGACCCGTGGATCGACAAATGTTTTTAATCCAACTTTAGTGATAAGCCCAGGTCTTTTGGCTGCAATTTCACGCCATAACTCAATAATAACTCCTTGTGGTAGATTGTAAGCTTCTATTTTGTTTTCCGCAACCAACCTGGCCATTTTGGGGGAGCCAAGTAAATGAGCTCCGATCCATCTTTTTATCAACCCTTCCTGAGCCAAAAAAGCTGTGCCTTTATTTTCCGTATGATCACCTACATGAGAACTTTGAACAAATGTAATATCTTTGGGATGGCCGGTTTCTTGAAAGCGTTTGCCGATAGCCCTGGCCATTTCTTCATTCCATCCCGCTAGACCAAAAGCACTGACTCCTATAGTCATCCCGTCTTGTACGAGCATTGCTAGTTCATCAGCAGTTCTTACCTTGGACAATATTTGGGACAAAGTCCTTCTTCCCTCCAATTCTTGCTGCAATCACTATTTTAACCTTGTCGATAAATAATACCAAAACCACCCATCGGGTATTGCCAGTTGATGGCCCCTTTGGGACATACAAGACGGCAAGTGCCGCATTCCAGGCAACCTGCCCATTCAACAATTATTTCTCCGTTTTGTTCACTGTAAAGTTCTGCCGGACATGCGGTCAAACAGCTTTTTTCCTGGCAGCTTTGACACTTAGTATTATCAATTATGATATGAGGGTTACCTTCGTTTACTTCAAATTTATTTAAAGCCAATTTTTCCGGTAAACTCAATTTGATCATAGAGCACGCACCCCTTTAAAGCCGTCAAGGGCCAAGTCAAATATGGAGATTTTATTCTCTTTTAACGCATCAAGCGCTGTTTTTAGTAAATGTTTCTTGGGAGTTAAATCATGGTTGTAAACTTTGCCGAATAAATCATTAGCCAGCTTGGGATAGCTCTTATACAGGCGATCGTTTTCCATAAAAATGGGCGCCTTGGCATAGGTTTTTAGATCTTTCATGACAAAGCTTTCATCCAGACGGCGTTTGTAAGCACTTAAAGCAGAAGCGCTGAAATCATTTTTTTCTTTAGCCTCAATAATGGCTTCAGCTGCAGCCATACCGGAACCAACTGCCAAATCCATTCCACGGATTACAAGTCCACTGTTAATAGTGAAACCTGCGGCGTCACCAACCATAATAAAACCGTCAGCTACCAACTGTGAAGGGATCATATGCAATCCGCCTTCGGCTGTAAGATGGGCCCCGTATTCAACCATCTTCCCATCCTTGACCAAGGGTGCAATCATGGGGTGCTCCAACAGATCGTCAAGAACTTCGGCCGGTTTAACTCCCGATTTAACCAGATCGTCCAGACGTAAAACTACCCCAATGGATAGACTGTCAATATTGGTATAAAGAAAAGCTCCTCCAGCCACTCCATGGGAGGCTTCGCCTAACATGGCATAGGCCGTCCCTTCATTACCTGTCAAGCGGAATCTTTCTTCTATTTTTTCCCGCGGTAATTCAATTAGCGCTTTGGCCCCAACAGCCAAATGTTCAAGTTTAATAGGGCCACGCAAACCAGCTTCCTGGGCGATAAAGGAGTTAATACCGTCGGCGGCGATGACCACATCCGCCATCATTTCTTCATCACCGGCCACTATACCTGTTATTTTGTTGCCTTCTTTAAGAACTTTCTCCACTTTTATTCCATTTACAAGCATAGCCCCTGCTTCTTCAGCCTTTTCAGCCAGCCAACGGTCAAACTTGGCTCGAAGGACGGAAAAGGCGTTGTAGGGGGCTTTGCTTAAAGCTTGGCCTTTGTATTCGAGATTAAAGTAATCTTCTTTATCCATGAGGGCGGTCACATAATTGGTAATATAACGTTCTACCGGAGCTTCTTCCCAGAAACCGGGAATCAGTTGGTCAAGCACCCGCGTATAAAAAACTCCACCGCTTAAATTCTTGCTGCCACAGTAGTCGCCGCGCTCAACGAGCACAACTTCTACCCCTGCTTGGGCAAGTTTATAAGCTGCCGCGAGTCCTGATGGTCCCCCTCCGATAATTATGACTTCGTATTTATCAGCACTCATCTTTTTCCACCTCTTCTCTGTTTCTGAGAAACTCCGGTATTTATTTACCGGCCTTTAGTTTTTCAATTAATGTGGGCAATACTTTATAAAGGTCACCGACAATACCGTAATCCACTTGCTTGAATATCGGTGCTGCCTTGTCTTTATTGATTGCAATAATAGTTTTGGACTGGTTGCAGCCTACCATATGTTGGATCTGGCCAGAAATTCCCAATGCAATGTATAAATCAGGTTTAAACATTACACCGGATACACCGACATAACGTTCCCTCGGCAGCCAATCCAATCCCTCCGCTATCGGGCGGGTACAAGCAATTTCGGCACCTATTAATTCAGCCAATTCTTCAGCCATTTTCAGGTCTTCTTTTTCCGCAAAACCGCGCCCCACGGCTACAACACGTTTGGCTGCGGTGAGATTGACCGTAACACTGCCTTTAGCCCGTCTTTCCAAACATTTAATTTTTGAATCCGCCGGAATAAATTCTACTTTTTCCGTAGTTCCCTGGCGGGATTCATCCAGTGACTGAGGACCGAAAACTCCGCTGCCAACAGTTGCAATTGCTACCTCGGCATTGGATTTAATGGTGCTGATAGCGGCGCCTCCATAGACACGACGCTTGCATGTCCCGTCTTCAGCGAATTCAATTACATCCGCCAATACAGATGTTCCCCGTTTGGCGGCCAGTCTACCGGCCATAAGTTTTCCGCGTTTAGTATTGCCGAAAATTATCAATTCAGGTTTATGATCTTCAACCAACTTTTCAATTGTTGGCAAGAAATCTTCAACCATACGGGAACCATCCAGTTCACCCATTAAATAAACGTGATCGGCTCCTGCTTTGATGACTTCATCTGCAGTGCTTTGGTTGCCGATTAGCAGAGCTGTTACTCTTTCACCTAATTGATGAGCTCCGGCACATATTTCAGCCAAAATATCCTGTTTATCACTAAAAACCCAAACATTTTTCATTAAACTCATTTTTTTGCCCCCTTACTGCAATTCTTGACGAAGGTTTGCCAATAATTGATCTACCACTTCTTCGGAATCACCTTCGTTAATTATAAGTTTTCTCTCTGCCAATTCCGGTGCCAGTGTGTTAATTGTTTCCATAGTCTTAGGATTGTCAGCGAGACCAATATCAGCAAGGTTCCATTGAGTAACAGGTTTCTTGCCGGCGGAAAGTACTTCTTTCATACTGGGAATACGAGGTTGAATAATATCCGTAGTTACTGAAATAACAGCAGGTAAGGAGACTTCCAATACTTCCACTTCATCTTCCAAAGTTCTTTCGACGATAACTTTATCGCCTTCCACCGTAATTTTACTTACAGCATTTATGGTAGCCATACCGAGCAACTCACCGAGCTGAGCACCAACTTGTTGGGCATAAAGGTCGGAAGATCCTTCACCACATATAATCAGATCAGCATTGCCTATTTTTTTGATGGCTGCGGCCAAGGTGCGGGCGGTTTGATGAGTATCGGCATCTGCTAAAGAATCATCCACCACAAGGTATAGATCATCGGGACCGCGTGAAAGAACGGCTTTTTTTAGTTTTGTGTTTTCCAAGTGTTTAGAACCTACACTTAACGCGCTAACCTTACCACCGGCATCTGCCACAACTTTCATACCGGCTTCAATAGCTGGAAGATCATATTGTCCAATTTCCAATTCTGCTTTTTCTAATCCTAAGGTGCGGTCTTCATGGACAATAATATCCTGATCATCCGGTACTATTTTGTAACATGTAATTACGTTCACCCAAATCACCTCGTATTGATTTATCTTTATTTAAATTATAAGCATATCGTTATTGTAATATTTTCTCTTGAAACATGTCAACATTTACATGTATTATTAAACATAGTAATTAATTTATTTCATAAAATATTTGCTATTATAAATTATATAATAATAAAACAATTTCGAGGTTAAAAAATGCGAAAATTAAAATATGCAATACTGGGTTTGATAAACAGGAAGCCTATGACGGGCTATGATTTAACCGCCGAGTTCGACAAGGCGTTGGGTAGTTTCTGGCATGCCAAACACAGTCAGATTTACCCTGAATTAAAGAAACTGACAGAGGAAAACTTGATCACCTACGAAACGGTAATACACGGTGAGAAACTTGAAAAAAAAGTATATACCATTACTGAAAAAGGAAAGCAGGAATTAAAAAACTGGATTCTTCGCGACGAGCCTTTGGAACCCACACCAAAAGACGTTTTTAAACTCCGGGCTTATTTCATAGAATTAATGAATAAAGAAGAAATTATTCTTCAGTTTTCAAGACAACTCGCCAAGCGCCAAAAAAAATTGGAAATCCTGAAATCTGCTATGGAAGAATTATTAAAAACCAAGGACATTTCCAATGTTATTTCAGAAGAATTTGGAGATTATATCGTTTTAAAAGGAGCAATCATGCGCGAGCAAACCTATATAGATTGGCTGAAGGAATGTCTTGATATAGTGGCTAAGTCCTCAGAATAATTAACGATTTTTAATAACCCATCTCTTTTAAAATCCTGGCTAGGATTCTTAATCGTTCGCCGATAAGTTCATCATCTTTGCTTAAAGCCTGGCTGAATAGCTTAATATCTTCGTCAATTTTTTCATTATCGGTACAGACAGCAACAGTCATGGCGTCGCCCTGCAGCCCAACCCGATCTATGATAGGCTTTGCGGGATCATATAATTTTTCGTAACGATATGCTTCCCGGAAATGTTGCATACTCCTGCACACCAGAATTGCCAAATCAAGGACGCGATGAAGGGGTAATTCTTCGGATTGTCTAGACCATTTTTCCCCGGTATGTCTCCAAACTTTGGCTGAAATATCTACCTTACCCCGATCATTCCACTGAGCCAGTCCCAATGATAGACCTTTGGCATCAGAATCATAGGCTTTCCGGCCATCGACATTTTCGTAATTCTCGCAAACAATTACGGGTTTATGTTTTAATGTAGTCGGTATTTTCATATTAACTCCTCCCTGCGACATTTTTATAAAAGTTAATTGTTTATTTATTTTTTCGTTTTAATTTTACTAATTTACTAATTTACTTAAAAATAATGGAATGCATTCGCTGTGTCAAGGGACCATATTTACTTTTAACACAAATGCTTAATGTGCACCATTAAATTAATAACGGTATGCTATAATAATTACCAGTAGAAGCCAATGGCTTCAAAAATATTTGCAAATATAAGGAGTAAAGATTATGGATATTAAAATAGCTGATAGAATGGCCCATATTAATCCTTCTGCCATTCGCGAAATGTTAAAAGTTACGGCAATGCCCAATGTCATTTCTTTCGCTGCCGGTGGACCATCTCCTGAAGAATTTCCCTCTAAAGAACTGGCTTACTTGGCCGGTAAAATATTTGAGACTGATTCTTATACCGCTTTACAGTACAGTATTACCGAAGGCTACGGTCCCCTAAGAGAAATTACCAAAAACCGCATAAAAAGAAAATTCAACATCGGCCGTGATTTTGACGATTTGATTATTGTCAGTGGCGGACAACAAGTAATTAGCTTAACTACTCAATGTCTTGTTAATGAAGGAGATATAGTAATTTGTGAAAATCCCAGTTTTGTGGGTGCCCTAAATACTTTTCGTGCTTTTAACGCCCGTCTCATTGGTGTTCCTATGGATGAAAACGGCATGGACATCAATGCCTTGGAACAAATTTTAAAAGCGGAAAAAAAGGTTAAACTTATCTATACTATCCCGACTTTTCAAAATCCTACGGGCGTTACAATGCCTCTTAAACACCGTAAACAACTAATTGAACTGGCGGATAAATACGATGTCATGATTTTGGAAGACGACCCCTATTATGAACTCCGTTATTCGGGGGAAAATGTCCCTACTCTGAAAAGCCTGGATGAAACCGGGCGAGTGATATATGCCGGTTCATATTCCAAAACAATATCTCCCGGGATGCGCATCGGTTATGCCTGTGCCCATAAAGATCTTATTGCCAAAATGACTGTGGCTAAACAAACCCAAGATGTCCATACCAATGCAATGTTTATGATGATTGTAGCTCAATATATAGAGCAATATGATTTTGACTCCCATATCAGGGAATGCTGTGAGCACTATAAAGCAAAACGCGATTTTATGCTGAACAAAATCGCAGAAAAGCTATCAGACCATTTAAAATATACTAAACCCGAAGGCGGATTGTTTATCTGGTGTGAAATGCCAAGAGGTTATTCCGGCATCGAGTTTTGTAAATTTGCCGCCAGCCGAGGTGTAGTTTGTGTGCCGGGAACCACTTTTGATGTTGAAGAAAACAAGGATAATAACTGTTTCCGCTTAAACTTTACCATTCCTTCAACGGACCAGATCGACAAAGGCATCGATGTTTTAGCTGACTGCATCAAAGGGTTCAAACAATAAATAAAATTTTCCTCATTTTATTGTTACCCTATTGACAAAATAAATATTAAATTTATATAATCTAATAAATTTAATTAAAATATTATTAAACCGATGATTGAGAAGAGTAGCCTAAACCACTTTATCTCCAGAGAGCCGCAGATGGTGGGATTGCGGTGATAAAGCTTAGTGTGAATGGACTCAGGAGGGTAGCACTGAAATCTGCAATGAGAGTAAGTGCACCGGGATCTTCGCCCGTTATCAAGGAAGCGTATATGATGGTATACGAAAATAAGTGGCGTTTTTACGCAAGATGGGTGGTACCGCAGAGACTCAAAGTCTTTGTCCTATAATGGATAAAGACTTTTTTTATTTGAGATACTTAACTAAGAAAGGAATGATTGACATGACCACAACCATACCCTACAAAATTTATTTAACTGAAAGTGAATTGCCAAGATACTGGTACAATATTAAAGCCGTGATGAAAGAGTTACCTGACCCTATTCTTCATCCCGGTACACTTAAACCGTGTACCTTTGAAGACCTCAGACCGGTGTTCTGTGATGAATTAATTAAACAGGAGTTTAACACTAAAGACCTATATATTGAAATCCCCGAGGGTATTCTAAGCTTTTATAAAATGTACCGGCCTTCACCCTTGGTTAGAGCTTATTGTTTGGAAAAGTTGCTCGATACTCCTGCCGAAATTTATTACAAATTTGAAGGTACCAACACTTCCGGCTCTCACAAGCTAAATTCCGCTGCCGCTCAAGTTTATTATGCCAAAAAACAAGGTATTACCTCCCTAACGACTGAAACCGGTGCCGGTCAATGGGGAACCGCATTGGCAATGGCCTGTGCTTATTACAATATTCCTTTAACTGTCTTTATGGTCAAAGTTTCTGCCGAACAGAAGCCTTACCGGAAAGCAGTTATTGAAACTTACGGCGGCAAAGTTATTCCTTCTCCTTCTGAAACAACGGAAGTAGGGAAAAAAATATTAGCTGAAAATCCAGGTACCGGCGGTTCCTTAGGTTGTGCGATTTCCGAAGCCATAGAACTTATGTCCAAAACCCCTAATTGCCGTTATGTCTTGGGAAGTGTTTTGGACCACGTTCTACTTCATCAAACCGTTATTGGTCTGGAAACTAAAGTTGCTTGCGAGAAATACAATATTGAACCGGATATTATTATCGGTTGTATCGGCGGAGGTTCTAATTTTGGCGGTTTAATCGGTCCATTTATGGGGGATAAAATTCAAGGCAAAAACAACATTCAATTTATTGGTGTAGAACCTGCCTCCTGTCCCACTCTAACCCGTGGTAAATATGCCTATGATTTTGGCGACACCGGCAAGACTACACCGTTAATTAAAATGTATACTCTGGGATCGGGCTTTATGCCCTCTCCTAACCATGCCGGCGGGCTCCGTTATCATGGTATGAGCAGCATAATTTCCAAGCTTTATCATGACGGTTATTTGGAAGCACGTGCAGTGGAACAAACAAAGGTATTTGAGGCAGCCTGCATCTTTGCCCGCAGTGAAGGTATCTTACCTGCACCCGAATCTTCCCATGCCCTGAGGGTGGCTATGGACGAAGCGCTTAAGTGCAAAGAAACAGGAGAAAAGAAAACTATTCTCTTCGGGCTTTCCGGCACAGGATATTTTGACCTGACGGCTTATATGAACTACAACGACGGCACTATGATCGATTATATACCAACGGATGAAGATCTGGAGAAAGGTTTTGCTACTATACCGAATATTGCGCTTTAAAAGTTGTCCTAGATTTGACCTAAACAAAGAATAAAAACCGGGAGCTAAAGTTTATCATGCCCCCGGTTTTTTGTGCTCTATAATCCGTTAACAATATTGCTTGGTCTTTGCCCTTCGGCAATTCTGCGCATATTGTTCCAGATAATGTTAAATGATCGGTAAAAACATCCGGCGGTAATTCCACCGATATGAGGTGACAAAGCTACCTTACGGCGAACTTCGGAAGGCAGTGCCAAGAAAGGGTTATCCGGCTGCACAGGTTCCGGTGCCAAGGTATCAAAACCGGCCCCTCCCAACCGGCCGTCCATAAGGGCTCTACAGACAGCTTCTTGGTCCACCAACTCTCCCCTGGCAGTGTTAATTAATATAGCGCCGCGTTTCATTTTATTGATGGCCTGTTCATCAATTAAATTGATTGTTTCCTGGTTTACCGGAACATGCAAGGAAATTATGTCACACTGGGCATATAAATCATCAAGTGGCAAATAGGGTATTTGACATTCCGGCTTCGGGGTCCTGCTGTAATAACTCAATTTACACCCGAAAGCTTTCAACATTCTGGCCAATTCTTTGCCGATAGCTCCCAGACCAACAATCCCAACATGGCATTCGTTCAATTCCTTAAGCCCATTTTCAAAGCAACGGTTTTTTGCTTCTTTTTGCCTGGCCGCATACACCATATCCTCATTTTCTCTGAAGTTTCTGAGTAAAGCCAATATCAGTAAAATGGCTTGTTCCGCAACTGCCGAAGCATTGACTCCTGCGCAGTTGCATACGAATATGCCCGCTTTTCTGGCCGCTTCCAGATCAATCAGATTATATGCCACTCCCTGGGAATGAATAAGCTTGAGATGAGGCAGCCCTTCAATAATGTCGGCAGTAATTGGAATCATGGGATCAACAAGCATAGCATCGGCATCCGTAGCAATAAGGCGTTCTTTATTCAAAGCGTCATTGCCCAGGTGTATTAACTCCCAATCGGGAATAATTGCTCCAGGTGTTGTATAACGCTCCAAATTTGCCCTATTAACCAATATCGCAATCTTCATGCTATTAGCCACCGCAATACTCTTTTACATCTTCCCAAGTATTATAGACTTCTTTAGCATGCAATTCCTTCAACTGCTCTTCTGTATAGCCCAATTCTCTAAGAATCTCTTCGCTATGTTCGCCCAGGAGCGGGGATTTGCCGTAAGGAAGGCGTTCCACACTTTCCAAGGTGACCGGTGGGCGAACCATAACACGTTTACCGGTAGGATAATCAACTTTTTCAAAAACACCGATTGCCCATGCTTGCGGGTCTTCCAGTACTTCTTCCCAAACTTGGCAGATGGAATGAGGGATATCATTTTTAACAAAGATTTCGGACCATTCAGCTGCCGTCTTTTGAGCCATGGCCTCATCCAAGATGGCTATAAACTCGGTATGAAGCTTGTTTTTAGTGATATTTTCCATGGTATAGCGAGGATTACCGACCAGGTCAGCCCGGCCGATTAATGGCATAAATTTGGGATAGAAAAGATCGAAGGGAGGCATACTTAATTGTATAAAACGACCGTCTTTGGTTTTATAGATATTGTTGAAAGGATTCTGCGCTTCTTTACGGCTGATCGGGTATTTGGGTCCTAGACCATACTGGGCGGCTTGAATAGCTATACCCTGAACAAAAATAGCGCAATGCAGCAGATTGGTAGATACTTTATCTCCTTTTCCTGTTTTTTGAGCATTGTATAGAGCTGTCAAAATGCCGGCACAAAGGAACATACCGGATATATGGTCACCAATTCCGGGGATAAGGTTTATGGGCGCGGAATCTTTCTGATATAAGGTTCCCAGTAGACCGCTTCGGGCCCAGAAAGCTGTAAAATCGTACCCAGGGAGATTACAATCAGGTCCGGTCTCACCATAACCGGTAAAAGAACCGTAGACTAATTTCGGGAATTTTTCTTTCAGGCTTTCATAATCCAATCCAAGTTTCTTCAAGGCCTGAGGACGCCAGTTGGTAAGGAAAACATCGGCATCGGCCAATAATTTGAATAAGATGTCCATACCTTCAGGAGTTTTTAGGTTAAGTACGAGACCGCGCTTATGAGCGTTTTCAAGATCGTAAGTGGTATTCTCATAAGGACTGCCTAAACGTCCTTCGGATACCCCATTGAAACGCACTTGATCTCCCGTTTTGGGTTCAATCTTAATAACCTCTGCGCCAAACTCCGCCAAATAACGGGCACAGGCGGGTACTGCAATAAAGGTACTCATGTCAATTACTTTAATTCCTTTCAGTGGTCTATCCATTTTTTGCGCTCCTTTCATAATTAAAATTCTTTTATTTTATCTTTAAAATCTGTTTTAAAATAAAGATTTAAAGACTGAATTCAAAAGAATCCTTGCCCATTGCTAAACGTAATTTCTGGGGTTTCACGATAATTACCGTATAATTGGGATCGTCAACACCTTGTGGATAACGCCGCAAGCTGGTTTCCGTCCAGAGTTTTTCCCGCACGGATTTGTCCCGTGTAACTAAAGCTTCACCTTCTAAGAAAATGCACATATGTCCTTTTTCTCCGGTCTCATAATAATGAACACAAACTTTATTATTATTAGTCAGTTCTTTGGTTTTGCGCGATCCGGTTTCAGTTGTAAAATAAATGGTTTCCAAGGATTTGTTCATAGCATGTTTTCTCATGGTCCTGGCATTTGGAAAGCCGTTTTCACCTATGGTAGCCAGCACCAGAGTTGAGACCCTTTGCAGTATTTCTTCTGCAGTGGCTATAGCTTGGGCTTTTTCCATTTGGATTCATCCTTTCTAAGCTAGGTACTATTTTTTACTATTTTTACTATTTGACAAATATTTGCGAAACCCTTCTAATATGGAAGATATTTAATATCATAAAATCAACTGGCAGTTATCCATACTTAAATAGTTCAAATCCAACGCATATTGACATTTAAAGTCGGATGGTTATTGATGTCATCCATTATCAGGCTGTTCTTTGAATACTCTTTTTGTTTTAAACGTTCGGCATAATTTTTTAGCCATAGAGTGTGAAATTCTTCCTCCAATAAAAACAAGAGAAACTTTTCTTCGAGTTCAGCTATTTCAGGGTCCTTTGTGATATCTTGAAGAAGTTCATGGTAGGCTATTAAAAGTTTTTTGCCCACAGCCACTCCGGTTTTACAAGTAATAGTCGGTCCAGAAAGCTCAAGTGCTTCCCCCATTATGCTGCCTGCCAACTTAGCTATATTGGCGGTTAAACGAGGAACAGAAATATCGTTTTCGGCTAATTTATTGGCAAAAAATCTAGCATGTTTTTTTTCCGTTTCTACAATTTTAGAAAAAGCGAGGTGGTAAAATTTATCTTCTGTGGAAGATAATTGAGACATACAAAAAGCAATCATAAATCTTTCCAGCTCGTAGATTTGTTTAAACCTTTGAATAGTCTGCTTGTCCATGATTTATTTTCTCTCCCCTTATTGTCCGATTTTAAATAAAAGCTTCAGGATTTTATATCAGGATTCTATATCAATTGTCTACTTGTTTATGATAACCAAATTGCCCAAACTAATTACCGCTTGTATTGATATAATCATGCATTGACCAATTTTATGGAGGAGAGATCTATTTGCTTAATACAACCATTATTATTGCAATTGCTTTTTTTGTCCTGGGTTTAATAGGAACTATTCTCCCAGTGTTGCCCGGACCAATCCTTATTTTTGCCGGCATGCTAATTTATGGCCTAATGACAGATTTTTACTCTTTGAACGTGTTCTTTTTTATTCTACAAGGATTAATTCTAATTTTGATTTTTGCCGTTGATTATATCGCCTCCATGTTGGGTACCCGGCGCTTCGGCGGTAGCAAAAAGGCAGGCTGGGGAGCAGTGGCCGGCACTATAATCGGTCTAATCTTTCTTGGTCCTTTAGGAATTTTGATCGGTCCTTTTTTGGGAGCGGTATTAATTGAATTATTGCAGGGAAAAGAAATAATTAAGGCCTGTCGCGCCGGGCTGGGTACCCTCCTGGGCATCTTCAGCGGAACAGTGGTGAAATTGGTTATTGAAATTCTAATGATAGTCTATTTCTTCCTAAGGATTTATTAGCCCTCAAAGTTCACAGTCACCAAATTTATGCGGAATAAAGTTTAATCTCAGGGTAAAAATAAAATGTGTTCGAAAAAACAAAAGATGAGGTGCTCGGCAATGTCTTTCCCTGAGGAGTTTGTTCCCGGCAATTGGAATATTGAAATAGATGTGCGCAATTTTATACAACTCAACTATACTCCCTATACTGGAGATGCTTCTTTTTTAAAGGGTCCAACCGAAGCAACAAAAAAACTTTGGCAAAAAGTTTTAAAACTAATGGAAGAAGAAAGGAAAAAAGGCGGGGTGTTGGATGTTGATACACATACTATATCTACTATCTGTTCCCATCCTCCCGGTTACATAGATCGTGATTTAGAAAAAATAGTGGGTTTACAGACCGACAAACCTCTCAAAAGAGCTATCATGCCTTTTGGGGGATTGAGAATGGTTCAAAAAGGATGTGAAGCCGCGGGCAAAAGTCTTGATCCTCGAGTGGCTGAAATATTTACCAAGTATCGTAAAACCCATAATCAAGGAGTTTACGATGTCTATACTTCGGAAATGCTTAAAGCCAAAAAAGCGGGCATTATTACCGGTCTTCCTGACGCCTACGGCCGGGGCAGAATAATCGGCGATTACAGACGAGTTGCTTTATACGGAGTAGACAGGCTGATTGAGGAAAAACAAGCCGAACTTACCCAGTTGGAATATGATTATATTGATTATGAAACTACAAGGGCACGAGAAGAGATAAAAGAACAAATATTGGCTCTTCAAGAACTGAAAGAAATGGCTCGCCTCTATGGTTTCGATATTTCCAAGCCCGCGCAGGATGCACGTCAAGCGATTCAATGGCTGTATTTTGGTTATCTTGGAGCTGTGAAAGAACAAAACGGAGCGGCAATGAGTATCGGCAGAATATCTACATTTTTGGATATATACCTGGAAAACGATTTGCGTCAAGGCCGAATTACAGAAGAAGAGGCTCAAGAACTTATTGATCATCTGGTTATGAAATTGCGCATTGTTCGATTTTTACGTACTCCGGAATATGACAAACTTTTCAGCGGCGATCCCACCTGGGTAACGGAAAGTATCGGGGGTATGGGTTTGGACGGTAGAACGCTGGTTACCAAAACGTCTTTCCGCATGCTGAATACCCTATTTAATTTGGGTCCGGCCCCGGAACCCAATTTAACTGTATTGTGGTCCGTTCAACTCCCCCGAGGTTTTAAGGAATTCTGCGCCAAAGTATCCGTCGCCACAAGCTCAATTCAATATGAGAATGATGATATTATGCGCCACCATTGGGGTGATGATTATGGTATAGCCTGTTGTGTATCCGCCATGCGTTTGGGCAAACAGATGCAATTTTTCGGTGCACGCTGTAACTTGGCTAAAGCTCTGCTTTATGCTTTAAATGGTGGTAGGGATGAAATAAGCGGAATTCAAGTGGCCCCAATGTTTGCTTCGGTAGAAACTGAGTATTTGGATTTTGAAGATGTCTGGAAGCGTTTTGACATGCTGTTGGACTGGTTAGCCAGGCTTTATATCAATACTCTTAATCTCATTCACTATATGCACGATAAGTATGCTTATGAAAGATTGCAAATGGCACTTCATGACAGGGAAGTATTCAGAACAATGGCTTGCGGTATAGCCGGATTATCCGTCGTCACTGACTCTTTAAGCGCTATAAAATACGCTAAAGTTAAACCAATAAGGGACAACAGAAATCTAATTGTCGATTTTGAAGTGGAAGGCGATTACCCCAAATTTGGTAACAACGATGAGCGAGTGGATTCCATTGCTACGGATATTGTTAAACTGTTTATGAATAAGTTGCGCAAACAGAGAACATACCGCAACAGTACTCCTACCCTATCCATACTGACCATTACTTCCAACGTTGTTTATGGCAAAGTAACCGGCAATACCCCCGACGGCCGGAAAAAGGGTGAGCCGTTGGCGCCCGGGGCCAATCCCATGCATGGCAGAGATATTAACGGAGCTCTGGCCGTTTTGAAATCCATTGCCAAATTACCTTACGAATACGCTCAGGACGGAATCTCTTATACTTTTTCCATAATACCAAAAGCCCTGGGCCGGGATGAGCAAACCCGCATTGCAAATTTAACTGCGCTTTTGGACGGATATTTCCGTGAGGGAGGTCACCATATCAATGTCAATGTTTTCGATAGAGAAATGCTTTTGGATGCCATGGAACACCCGGAAAAATATCCCCAATTAACTATCAGGGTTTCTGGCTATGCCGTGAATTTTATCCGCTTAACCAGAGAGCAACAGCTTGATGTCATTAATAGGACAATTCACAACCAGATCTAAATCCATAGGAGCAAGCTTATGACTCTGACAGGCAGAATACATTCTTTTGAAAGCTTCGGAACACTGGACGGACCTGGAATACGATTTGTTGTCTTTATGCAAGGTTGTCCTTTAAAATGCATATATTGCCATAACCGGGATACTTGGGATCCTCGAAAAGGCAATGAATATACTGTGGAGCAAGTGTTTCAAAAAATATATGAGTATCGAAACTTTTTTGCTTACTCCGGAGGAGGCGTAACTGTATCCGGAGGTGAGCCTACCCTCCAAGCTGAATTTGTAACCGAGCTGTTTAAACGGTGTCACGCAGCCGGAATCCATACGGCCCTTGACACCTCCGGATTTGTCGATATAGACAGGGTAAAAGAACTTTTAAATTATACGGACTTAATCCTGCTGGATATCAAACACCCCCATGAGGATAAACATATTGAGATTACAGGAGTCGGTACCCAAAAGATTAGGAAGTTTATGCATTATACTGAAGAAAAAAGAATTCCCTTATGGATAAGATATGTTCTCGTTCCCGGTTATACCGATGATGAGAAAACATTAAAAGAAACAGCTTCCTTGCTCTGCAATCTTCATAACGTTAAGAAAATTGAGGTTCTGCCATACCATCGCCTTGGGGAATACAAATGGGAGCAACTGGGCGAGAATTATAAATTAAAGGGCATCGACGAACCATCTTCTGAAAAAGTAAGCCAAGCCAGCCGAATCTTGCAAGATTGTCTTAACTTAAATACAAAACCATAACCTTTATGAAGAAAGCTAAAAAATCACATGAATCCGAATTGATATCATTCGGATTTTTTTATTACCAAGTTGCCACGATTATCTTTATTTCATATTATAAACAAACACAATTAATACCAAAATTTGGTATAAGGAGGATAGAGATGTTATTTTTAATAAAAAGTTATAGACGTTTGCATTGGGCTTACCCCATACCAAACTGGAATAATGCTGGAAAATTTGTTGAGACTATAGAGGAAAAAAATGATCAACCAAATGCGGATTATAATCCTGAGTTTGCAAACATCGAAGATCAAGCGGGCTTTGACATTGGTGGAAGCGGCATTGCTAATAGCAATACTCCCTCAAAAGGAACCGGTAATGAGGAATTTGATGAATTAATTGAAACTCTTGGCTATTCTTATGATCCTGAGCAGGATATTTTTGTTTCCCGCATGCATCCGTGGCAAAGAAAATTCGGCTATTGCCGTCTTTTTGATGAACTGGCTACTGTGATGGGAATGGTTGTTGACTGCGAACCTATATATTTCGATTATAACGGCCAAAAGTGGATGATAGGCATTTGGAAAGGCCAGTACGATATGGTTACTGGCGGCGAAATCGGCTTTTATAAAGGAATCTTTAATATTAATCTCCCCGGTATTAACAGCGGTATTTACTATAGGTCAGTCAACGATGATGAACTTCTTCCCATGGCTTTTACCCTTAAAAAGAATGGAAAAGTGCTTTTTACCAGAAAAGGAAAACATTGGTGGCTAACAGGTTTTAAACTGGGCGAATTTTCCAACCCATCTGAATTATCAATGGATATAAGTATAGAATTTCCCAATGAAGAAATGCGGGATGCCTTTATTCAAGGATTAAAAGAGGCAGGATATGAAAACCTGGATATTAACATTGAACAAAATCTCGTGAGCTTTACCTTTGATAAACCGCGTACACCACAACCATTATCCAGAACCAGAATAACGGATTGGATTATCCAAAGAAAAAATAA
>Ga0134099_1001341_pt1 | contig 23869 bp, 22 predicted proteins | sample 10_taG_2_FD_105482 | JGI IMG/M metagenome (GOLD analysis project Ga0134099, IMG submission 105482) | Switchgrass degrading microbial communities from high solid loading bioreactors in New Hampshire, USA - 10_41_5_180_A2 metaG | ecosystem: Engineered > Bioreactor > Semi-continuous > Anaerobic >...
CTAAAGGACAGGCTAAGAACCGGGCTTTATGCCAGCCCGCACAGTAACGTTTGATTTTTTGCCGGGGTGGGTCAAATTTTATCCGTTGTTGGCGGGTCAAATTTAGCCCGCTATTGACAATTCTTACCAGAAAAGAGTATTTCCTATCTCTCATACACAAAAATTTTTACATCGTCGTACTTGGTTTCAATTGTCAAGTATGCATATACTTGTGCAGTAAAAGGGGTAACTGTCGATGCTGTTATTACCAAATTAGGGATAGCTGCATAAACATTTACAATTTACTGCACGACACTAATTATTGTAGGTAATTCGACGGAAATTTGGGGATTCCTTCAACAAAAGTGGATATATGCTAGAACTTCTACATAAGACTTGCATTATATCAAAGCAACTGCAAACAAGATATAATTAAGAAAATCTGAACACATGATACCGGCAGTATGCCATTTTTCGCTTTATAAACTCGGTTTTGAAGCATCTAATAGAATACCGCTTACTAATAAAACTTGCTTCGAAAAAAACTAAAAAATCAGCATATGGTATAATTGTATTACAATCATACTAAAATGTGAAATAAAAGCATTTATATTTTCGGGGGCAAATCAGATATGAAGGCAAAATATAGGACATGGTACAAAATACAAGTAATAAGCTGTATCTTCTATGCAGTTTTAATGTTTTCTTTATACTGGATGATTTATGCTGATTCATCATATACTTCCATTATTATTACTGCTGCTATTGCAACAGTTTCACTGATAACAACGACTACTGCTGGCTTGATGAGAGCCTTTATCGGTCATAAAATGGGACTTAAATCATCAAAAAAAGATTGGTTGATAGTAGGTATCTCTCTTGTACTTGTCATTATATATTTTGCAATCAAATACCTTTAAAACATAGCAAAATTAGCATTCTTTTGGTTCAGATTAATCTTACGTGACGAACTAAACCATGTTGTCAATAATATCAACAGGTTATATGCAATATGAAAATAAAATCAGCCTATATCTTATTTCACATGGCAGCTTAAGTTATAGGCCTTATTTTGTGGTCAAATGTGATGCTTATATATTTTTGTCTCAAAGTGTGACTTTCCGATGCTCATATCATCTTTTGATAATACACCACATCCAGCATTCTGCCGAATTTCATCCCCACTTCCCTGAAATGCCCGCATTTTTGAAAGCCATTTTTTTCAAACAATCTAATACTGGCTGTGTTTTCACCGCATATTACAGCGATAATGGAATGTATGCCGTTTTTGGCCGCCAGTTTTTCTATATGCCGTACAGCTGCGCTTCCGATCCCCCGGCCTGTATATCCATGTTTCAGGTATATGGTTATCTCGGCAGTTATGTCATAGGCTTCCCGCTTCTTGAACGGGCAGAGGATGCAGTATCCGCACAAATCCGTCCCGTCGAATATGGCAAAAGCCCTGTACCTGGGGTCATCGAAAAATACAATCCTCCTCATTTCTTCCAGGTCAATGGGGTTTATGTGAAAAGTAGCCGTGCTGTTGGAGATATAGTAATTGTATATCTCCAACAGGTCTGGCAGGTGTTCTTCCCTGACTTCCTCAAACCTTATGTCACAAATCCCGCTATCATGCATTTGGGGTCAACTCCAGTCTATATATTCCTTATCCATGCCCAGGTCACATTTTCTTTCATACCTGCACTTTATTTATTGCATATCTATATCTACACTTTTATTTCATCAAACATTTCCTGCAGTTCTTGCCCAGCTATTTTCTAAACCTTTTCAGGTTCTTTCTCTTTGCCACAGAATAGCCGAAAAAACCCAGCGACTTTTCCAGGCTCCAGTATTCGCCATGGGAATAGCAGACCAGATCCGCTTTTTCAAGGCAGAGCTTTCCGCTTTCGTCCAGCAAACCATCATCGACATCCACTGCCACAACTTCGGCCAGGAACATGTCATGGGAACCCAGCTCAATCACGTTTTTCACGACACATTCAAGATTTACTGGACTTTCCTTGATCAGCGGCACATCAACTATCGACGCTTTTTCCGCAGTGAGCTTGGTTTCCGCGAATTTATCAATATCCTTGCCTGATTTGACACCGCAATAGTCGGAAGCCCTGACCAGATCCCTGGTCACCAGGTTTATGACGAACTGGCCCTTTTCTTTTATCAGATTATATGAATAGCGCTCCTTGCGCACGGATATCGACACCATCGGTGGGTCCGAGTTTATAGTGCCAACCCATGCCAGGGTTATTATATTTGGTTTTCCGTTTTCGTCAGCACAAGATACCATAACCACCGGCACCGGATTAAGCAGGGTCGATGGTTTCCATTGCTGTTTAGCCATTTGCAGTCACCTTCCTAAAAATTGTTATAAACTATAGATACACACAAAAAGGGTATGCATACTAGTTAACTCGCACACAGAAAAGTATGCGTGTTGTCATATATACTTTTCCAATCCTATATTTCAATACGGGCATATTTGTATTCCGATACGGCAAAGAGCCCAATTGTCACAGATACCGAAAAAACAGCCATCAAAACACCCAGAAGAAGATATACCAGCCAATGGGGCAGCCCAATCAGTACCATGGCTACAGCCACCGCACTGAGGACTCCGAGGATAGCAAACGTAGCCAGCATGCCCAGCAAACTGTTCATATTTGATTTAACAGCCTCCTGGGGATTCTTCCAGTCAAGCTTGGGCCGCAGGACATCAACCAAAAGGTTCACCGCCACCAGTGCAACTGTTCCGATTATTCCAAGAAGTATCAGCACAATCATACGCAGGAAAGAAATCTTCGTTAATAAAGCAAATACAACAGCAGTCACTAAAATCCCTATTGATTGGATGACCGTGCCATGAATCAGCTTGGCTGCAACCTGCTCTTTAGGATGTACAGGTATCATCTTGGATATCCAGAACATCTGTCCCTCCCGGGATAACGATGTCGATGCAACGATGTTCATGCTGCTGGTAAAAAACATTATAGCCAGCCCTACAAGGGATACGGGAAGTACATAGTCCGGGTTTTGTATAAAGGCGAACATCTCCTGCTTATCTATTTCGCTGTTTGCAAAAATGGGAAGCAGCATGGCAACCGGCGCAACAATCATTCCGACAATGCCGTTCATGAAGTATATGGGAGTCCTGATGAAAATCTTCCACTCCCTCCAGAACAATGCGGTGACAGCACTTGATGCCCTGACGTATTTTCTGTCCACCTCTTCCCTGGACAAAACCTTGTGCTTCCTGGATACTTCCTGTCCTGAGAGCACGCTTTTATAGAAAATCTGGTTACCCAACCACATCAGTGCGGCAAACAATACCACAGATATGCCCAAGAAAAGCGCAAGATATCCGAATCCCTCCAAGCCGGGCCTGGACAAGGCATAAGTCGCCCAGATACTGGGAGGAAACCTCTGACCTATCATCTCAATGATGTCGAGCCGTTCGGTGAGAAAGTTGCCTATCAGCTCCTCCTCGCTTCCTTTCGGAAAGCTCTGAACAAAGAAGTTCACTCCCAGGGAGATAACCACGCCGAGTATTCCACCGATAACAGCCAGCAAATCCTTGCTCTTTCTAAAGTTTATGAAGCGCATCAATATCATGATCAATATGGACCCTAAGATTAGCGGGATTACCGGAATTGCGAGAAAAACCAGCAATCCTTTTATCCAGTATAAAAATCCCATTCTCATGCCCACTCCGTAGATCACTACTGCAGGAAGAAGCACAGGTATAAGGGTCAGATATTCATTTATCATAACAACGGCAAACTTGCTTCCCAGCACTTGTGAAGGTTTCAGGGGCAAGGGTATCAAAATGTTCAAATCCTGCGAAAAGTAAAAGGAACTCATTACATAGAGTATCCCGAAAAACAATATCAGCAGTTGTCCGGCCAGTACTGAAACAGTTAACACCATTTCCGGTTTATTGAGCTGTCTGCCCATAAAAAATATGGCATACATGACAAACCCAAGCATTGCGGTCATGACACCCAGACCGATTATCACGCATAATCCTATAAGTATCGGCTCCCACAAGCGCTTTTTCTCTTTCGTGAAGCGGTACTTCATGGCGGAAATGCCAAAATTGAGATTTAGATTTATTTTTAAAAGATTAAAAAATGTTTTCATCACTCCGTCAACTCCAGAAAGATATTTTCCAGGGAATCTGCCTGATCGCCTTTTCTAAGTTCATCCATTGTACCAATCGCCACAAGTTTTCCCTTGTTGATGATAGCAAGCCGGTCGCAAAGCTTCTCCGCCACCTCGAGCACATGGGTTGAAAAAAACACTGTATTTCCCTTGTCACAGTGCTGGCGCATCAATTCCTTCAATTGATGCGCCGATTTGGGGTCCAGGCCTACCATGGGTTCATCCAGAATCCACAGCGCAGGATCATGTATTATGGCCCCTATGAGGGCAATTTTCTGCTTCATGCCGTGGGAATAGCTTTTTATCAAATCCGATGCGGCGTTGGTCAGGCCAAACATTTCCAGGTAATATTCAATCCGTTCCTTGCGTACATTCGAAGGCACGCGGTATACGTCGGCCATAAATTTCAAATACTCCATGCCGGTAAGTTTTTCGTAGATATCGGGGTTATCAGGAACATAGCCTATGCACTTCTTGACTTCCAGCGGTTGTCTTGCCATATCATAACCGTTTATCGTTATGCTTCCGCTGTCAGGGTTTATTAGCCCGACCATCACTTTTATCGTCGTGGTTTTCCCTGCCCCGTTAGGTCCAAGAAACCCGAATATCTCGCCCGGGCGCACATGCAGGTCCAAGTTGTCCACCGCTTTCACAGACCCCTTATTATAACCTTTTGAAAGACCCTTTATTATGACCACTGCCATCCTCCTATCCATATTGTTGTTTAAATAACGCTTATAGTGATATTATCATTTTAACATTCATGCTGCAACAATCATCATAATATTAATTTCCCGCGAAATTACCGGTTCAAGGCCCCCTATGGGAAATCCGCATCCTATGCCGGCGGAACCATTTCCATAAAGGATGTTCAACAGGCTTGCCTTTCGAGCAAGCAGGTGTACCTTTATCGCCAATATTTAGGATATACAAAACGAGGCCAGGTTTAAACCTGACCTCTGTAGTTTGGCAATTTTATCCTTCAGGATATTTATCCCTCTTGACATAATGGGTATGCAAAAGCTCATGAGCTTTATGGCTTCCTGGTTTTTCAAAGTATTCAGCATAAAGCATCTGGATTTTCGGATTCTCATGGGACTTTCTGATAGGCAGATCCCTGTCTTCCTCATAAATGGCCTTTGCTCTTTCAGCCCTTAAGTCTGTCCAGCTTCTGACCTCCGAAGGCTGTATAGGTTGTCCTCCTCCGTTTACGCAGCCGCCTGGGCAGGCCATGATTTCAACGAAATGATATTCCGCCTCTCCTGCCTTGATTCTGTCCAGAAGCGTTCTTGCATTTTTAAGGCCATGGGCTACAGCGGCCTTTATCTTCACACCGCCGGCTTCCACCTCTGCCTCTTTTATCCCTTCAACACCCCTGACCTGGGTATACTCGATATTGTCAACAGGCTTGCCTTCCAGAATTTCAGCCACTGTCCTCAATGCAGCTTCCATAACACCACCGGTAGCACCGAAAATCACGCCGGCACCGCTGGCTTCTCCCATCGGATCATCAAAGTGCTCATCAGGGGAATTAACAAAATCAATACCTGCTTCCTTAATCATCCTTGCCAGTTCTCTTGTGGTCAGAACCACATCCACATCAGGATAGCCGGTGGAGGACAGTTCAGGCCTCTGAGCCTCGAATTTCTTTGCTGTACATGGCATAATGGATACAACAACTATCTTTGAAGGATCTATTCCCATTTTTTCGGCGTAGTAGGATTTCAGCACTGCACCGAACATTTCATGAGGGGATTTGCAGGATGAAAGATTATCCAGAAATTCAGGGTAGAAATGCTCGCAGAACTTGATCCAGCCGGGGCTGCAGGATGTAATCAGCGGGAGTTTCCCACCGTTCTTTATCCTTTCGATAAGTTCCGTTCCTTCCTCCATTATGGTCAAATCTGCTGCAGTGTCAGTATCAAATACTTTATCAAATCCTAACCGCTTGAGGGCTGCAACCATTTTTCCAGTGACCCTTGTTCCTATCGGCAGGCCGAATTCTTCTCCAAGGGCAACCCTCACTGCCGGGGCGGTCTGCGCAATCACATACAGATCCTTGTTGGCAAGGGCTTCCCATACCTTGTCGGTGTCGTCCTTTTCCCTCAATGCGCCTACAGGACATACATTTATACACTGTCCGCACATTGTGCAGGCAACATCATTCAAAGATTTGTTAAATACCGGTGAAACTACTGTTCTAAAGCCCCTCTCGTTGGTTTCGATTGCAGCAACACCCTGTATATTCTTGCACATGCTGACGCAACGTCTGCAAAGTATACACTTGTTGGGGTCTCTTACAATTGATGGTGAGAAGTCGTCCAGCGGGCGATGTATGTTTTCACCCTCAAACCTCATTTCCTTTATATTCAGCTTTTTAGCCAATCTCTGCAGCTCACAGTTCTCGCTCCTCACACAGGTGAGACATTTCTTTTCATGGTTTGAAAGAATCAGTTCCAAAGTGACCTTTCTTGCTTCCCTTACTGCCGGTGACTGAGTATTTACCACCAGCCCTTCCGACACAGGATATACGCATGCAGCCTGGAGGCTTTTTGCACCCTTTATTTCCACAACGCACATCCTGCAGGCGCCTATTTCATTAATATCCTTAAGGAAGCAAAGTGTAGGAATTTCTATGTTGGCTTCTCTGGCTGCCTCCAAAACGGTATAATGACTAGGAACCTGAATCTGCTTGTTATCTATAGTAATATTTACCATTTCCATCTATTACACTCTCCCTCCATCAGTTAGCTTTGGCAATAGCCTTGAACGGGCATTTTTGCTCACATACTCCACATTTTATGCACTTATTCTTATCAATCTTATACGGAACTCCTTTTTGTCCGCTGATGGCTCCTACAGGACATTGCCTTGCGCATATTCCGCAGCTCTTGCACTTGTCTTCAAAGACTACATAGCTCATCAATGCTTTGCAAACTCCTGCAGGGCATTTTTTATCCCTGACATGAGCAACATACTCGTCCCTGAAGTATCTCAAAGTGCTCAAAATCGGATTTGGAGCAGTTTGTCCCAACCCACAGAGAGCTGAAGCCTTTATATTTTTAGCCAGGAGTTCGAGTTTTTCAATATCTCCCTCTTCACCTTTGCCACTGGTTATTCTTTCGAGAATCTCCAGCATTCTCCTAGTACCTATACGGCATGGAGGACATTTACCGCAGGACTCGTCAACCGTAAATTCCAGGAAGAACTTGGCTATATCTACCATACAGCTGTCTTCATCCATTACTATCAAACCGCCGGAACCCATCATGGCACCCAGCTGTATGAGGGAATCATAATCTATAGGAGCGTCAATATGCTCTGCCGGGATACATCCGCCTGAAGGTCCACCCATCTGAGCGGCTTTGAATTTCTTGCCGTTAGGTATGCCACCGCCGATGTCATAAATAACTTCCCTCAAGGTAGTACCCATCTCAACTTCCACCAGTCCGGTATGGTTGATCTTTCCGCCGACTGCAAATACCTTTGTACCCTTGCTCTTTTCAGTACCTATGCTGGAAAACCATTCGGGGCCTTTAAGTATAATCTGCGGTATGTTGGCATAGGTCTCAACGTTGTTAAGAATTGTCGGTTTCTGCCACAAGCCTTTTACTGCAGGGAACGGCGGTCTCGGTCTGGGTTCTCCCCTTTTTCCTTCAATTGATGTCATGAGAGCGGTTTCTTCACCGCAAACAAAAGCTCCTGCTCCAAGTCTGAGTTCCAGATCGAAATCAAAGCCTGTTCCGAAAATGTTCTTACCCAACAGGCCATATTCTTTTGCTTGCTCAATGGCAATTCTCAACCTTTTGACTGCTATGGGATACTCGGCCCTTACATAAATATAGCCCTGGTTTGCACCAATAGCGTATCCTGCTATTGCCATAGCTTCAATTACAGAGTGGGGATCCCCTTCAAGAATACTTCTGTCCATAAATGCTCCCGGGTCACCCTCATCGGCATTACAGCAGACATATTTCTGCTCGTTCTGCGATTTGGAGGCAAACTCCCATTTCAAACCTGTGGGGAAACCTGCTCCTCCTCTTCCTCTGATGCCTGATCTCTTTACAACATCTATAACTTCTGCAGGTGTCATTTCTGTCAAAACCTTAGCCAGAGCTTTATATCCGTCATACGCAATGTACTCGTCAATATTTTCGGGATTTATAACGCCGCAGTTCCTAAGGGCAACTCTCTTCTGCCTTTTGAAAAAGTCCACGTTATCCAAGGATTTGCTTACGTCCTCGACGTCTATATCACCAATAAGCAGGCGCTTAACCAGTCTTCCCTTTAACAGATGCTCTTCAACTATCTCCTGAACATCCTCAACTTTGACCTGCGTATACATGCTTCCTTCAGGATATACCACAACTATGGGGCCCTGGGCGCAGAGTCCAAAACATCCTGTTCTTATTACCTTGACTTCATTCTCCAAGTTGTTTTCTTTCAAACGAGTTTCAAATTCCTGAATTATCTTTTCAGAGTTTGATGATGTACACCCGGTACCACCACAAACCAAAACATGCGCTCTGTATATTTGCATTTCCACCCCTCCAAACTATTTTTCAGCTGCTCCTATGGTATACTCAGTACACACTCTTCCATTTACTATATGTTCTGCTACAACCCTGGCAGCTTTCTCAGGAGTCATCTTTACATATGTCACTTTTTCTCCATTAGGATCGATAACCTCAACTATCGGTTCCAGACGGCAGACCCCTATACAACCGGTCATGACGACATTTACGTTGCTAATATTCCTTTTTTTGAGCTCCTCAAGGAAAGCATTCATCACTGGTCTTGCTCCTGCAGCTATACCACATGTAGCCATTCCTACAACTATTCTCATTCCGTCCTTGTTTTTTCTCATTTTGATATCTTCCAGCGTCTTCCTTCTTATTTCTTCCAGCTCAGCTATAGATTTCATTCAATACACCTCCAAACGTTATCATAACGCCTTCACTTAAATACTCTTTAATCCATGTTAAAATCTCATAATGATTTATGGGAATATCACCAATCTTTTGCTTGACATCCGTGGTGCTGAAATCAAAAACTCCCTTTTCGCTGATAAACTTAAGATTCATCTCTATTTCCGGATTTGATGAAATAACAGCAATCACAGTTTCAACTACGTCACCCAGCGGAGGCCTGTCGATATGGGACAACCTAAAAGTTGCTGTCAGCGTAGTGCCGACTCCCTTAGCAGACTCTATGGTCAGGTTTCCGGATGATCTTTCGCAGGAAGCAGCCAACAGCGGGATCCCCAAACCTACTTTCCTCGTGTCTCTTGTTGTAAAGAAAGGATCCACGACTTTTTTCACCAGTTCCTCGTCCATTCCCACGCCGTTGTCTGCAACAGACATTATCAGCATGTCTTTGTTTTTGTCAGCCTTGAATGTTATACAGATACTACTGGATTTAGCAGCTATGGAGTTTTGAATTATATCCATCAGATGTAGCGACAAATCCCTCATTTTAGTCCCCTGATTGCATTAACAGCCTTATTTTCATCCTTGCACGTGTTTTTCCCTATATAATGCCACAAATATTCAAAGTGATTATCCAGATATGATTTTAGAATTACATATATTTCTTCTTATATTGCTACATATTCTTGTACTTCTCAATGATTCCCTTGATATCATCCGGCACCAGTCTTCCATACACATCATCGTTAATCATCATTACCGGTGCCAAGCCACAAGCTCCTATACACCTGCATGCCTCGAGAGAGAACTTTCCGTCTTCGGTACACTGACCGACATCTATACCCAGTACTTCTTTCAACCTATCAAGAACAAGATTCGCACCTTTTACATAGCATGCAGTACCCAGGCAAAGCTGAATCTTATATTTTCCCTTGGGATTTAATGAAAATTGCGTGTAAAACGTTATAACTCCATATATTTCGCTGAGTGGTATATTCAAGCCTTCAGAGATTTTCTTCTGGACGCTTAAAGGCAAATATCCATAGACTTCCTGAGCTTCATGCAGCACTGAAATAAGTGCGCCTTTCATGCCCTTATGCCTATCAATAATTTCCTGCAATTTCAGCTCTTTTTCGTCAACTTGCCCACAACAGCATTTGGTAGCACTCATTGCTATACCCCCTTGATTGATTAGTTGTTGGTTGTTTGTAAAAATAATGTATGGTTGTTAAATACTTCACAAATAACGTTCTTATTATATCAAATTTCAATACAAAATACAATAAATTTTCATAATTCTTTGGAATATATTTGCCCGAAAACAATAAATGCAAGTACCTTTTGGGTAACTTGCAAAGTTTATTGTATACATGCGGATTTTGTACAAAAAATGCAGCCCGTGCTGTATTTTACTTTTTATTCCAGCTTGCTCAAGTCATACGGTGTTTCCTGATATACGTAATAGTTCAGCCAATTGCTGAACAGCAGGTTTGCATGGGATCTCCACGTGACCTTGGGAACACGTGTAGGATCATCCTGTGGAAAGTAATTCTTTGGCAGATCTATGTCCAGACCCTTTGCAATATCCCTTTCATACTCCTGTTTCAAGGTAAAGGGATCGTACTCCGAGTGCCCTGTCACGAAAACCTGCCTGCCCTGACGGGCAACTACTATGTATACTCCTGCCTCTTCTGATTCGGATAATATCTCCAGCCCCGGAACTTTTTCTATATCAGCCCTCCTGACCTCGGTATGTCTGGAATGCGGGGCCTGGAAAACATCGTCAAACCCTCTCAGGAGCTTAACATTCTTTTGATTTACAGTGTGGTCAAATACGCCAAACATTTTTTTTGGCAATTTATACTTGGGTATTCTATAATGGTGGTAGAGTCCCGCCTGAGCCCCCCAGCATATGTGAAAGGTGGAATACACGTTATGAACACTCCAGTCCATTATCTCTTTCAGCTCTTCCCAGTAATCCACTTCTTCAAAATCCATCAACTCAACGGGAGCTCCTGTAATTATCATACCATCGAATTTCTGGTCCTTTATTTCGTCAAAGGTATTGTAAAATCTTATCAGATATTCCTGGGGAGTGTTCTTTGATACATGGGTTTTGGGATGAAGCAGCACAATATCCACCTGCAGGGGAGAGTTGCCGATCAACCTCAGGATCTGGATCTCAGTCTCTATTTTCTTGGGCATCAGATTGAGGATGACTATCCTAAGGGGCCTTATGTCCTGGTGAAATGCTCTGCACTCATCCATTACAAAAATATTCTCATTATTTAAAACTTCCACCGCCGGAAGATTGTTTGGCACCTTTATAGGCATTATTGCAGCCTCCCTGTTCCAAAAAGTATAAAGTATTTTTAATTCTACATTTCTTACTGGTTTTTGTCAATCAGGCTGCAGGCATTTTGATTCCTTTTTTTATTGTATCAATCAGGCACCGGGCGCTTAACTCCTCCAGATCTATGTAAGACTCCCTTTCCAGAATGTCGCCCAGATGATGGGCATCGGAAGATCTTATAAAGGAATAGGGCTTTAAGTGGGGGTTCCTTTCAATATACTTTTTCAAATCTGTGTCTCGGGATATTTCCAGAGTTTTTATTTCCAGATATTCCGGAATAATGCCCAGGTTGGATATTATGCTGTAGGAGTCCCTGTCCACATGAGCCGGTATGGTTACTCCTCCCAGCTTGTCCACTTCACTGAAAATTACATCAATGCCAAGCCCTGCGGCATTTATCAGCAGTTTGGGGAAATATCCGACAACATTGTCGTTTTTGTCCATGACTACCTGTTTGCCGAAGATATCCTCCCTGTTTTCTATATTTGGCAGGGCAGCATGAATGATATCCTGCATTTTCAATACCGATTCAATGCAGGGAAACAGACACACAAGGTGTACTTCCTCGCTGGATTCCACTTCCATACCCGGAATAAACAGAATACCTTTTTCTTTAGCACATTCCATCACTGCTTCACAATTCATGGCTGCATTGTGATCGGTTACAGCTATGATGTCCAGACCTTTAAGCCATGCCATGCCGACAATGTTATTAGGTGTCATATCATCATCGGCACATGGTGAAAGCGCAGTATGAATATGAAGGTCAATGGCAGCTCTCATATTTCACCCCTGATTTCAGATACTGGCAAAGGTACAAAAGGCGATTTGGATATTGCTGCGGATGGCACTACAATATCAGAAGACAAATTACAATTGCTTCCTTTCACATCTTGACAAGATGAGATGATGTATCCGGATCAATTTTAAGCCCTTGATAAAACCTCTCTGCTTCTGCAGCATACTTCATAGGTGGTCATTTCTGTGCTCAATACTGCGATTCCTTCCTGCTTTGCCTTGCTAATTGTGGATTCTTCGGCATTTATCCCCTCAGGCAGTATAATACAGCTTATCCCTGACAAGAGGGCTACTGCAATTGTATTGATATGCGACTGCACCGTCACCCACGCATCTCCTGTTGAGGCATGGGACATAACCCAGCTTAAAAGATCACAAGCATAAATTCCGGTAATTTCTTTTTCTGTCCCGGCATCTCCCGTAAGAATTTTCATTCCCATTTGTTCTGCAAAATCTCTGACTACCATATTTTTTCTCCTTCCTGTTTCGATTTTAAGCTGAAGCTCCGGCATTGAAAAATGCCACACGCTTTTTTCGTGCTCTTGGCATAAGGCATCTGCACGATCATTTCCTTTTTTTCTGAACCATTACAGGGGGCATCTTATCTTCCAGTTCGATCATCTGTGCTGCCAGATTTCTCACCTTTTCCCTGAGCTTAAAAATACAGTCGGTCTCATCCGCATTTCCCCTCACTATATCCTCTGCCAGGGCCTTGCAGCTTGGAGCTCCGCATGCACCACAATCCAATCCGGGCAGCTCGCTGAATATCCTTTTCATGTCATCCATCATTTTCATAGCTTTCTGTATATCATCATTCAGTTTCATTACAGGTCTGTGCTCAATTTCACCCAGGATGTCCACCATGCTCTCGTACTGTTCCGGATTACTTCCTGTTCCGCTGTGATTCTTGGCCTCATCCAATACTCTCTTAAATCGGTTTTTTGCCACATACACGTTTTCCACCGTAAGCGGTCCTCCCAGGCACCCTCCCGTGCATGCCAAAGCTTCCAAAAAATCAACATCCTCCAGCCTGTCATCCTCAATTTCATTCAGAATTGTTATAACATTGTGAATTCCATCCACCGCCAGAAATCTGTCCGTTTTAAGCGCAAGGCTTTCTCCTCCCGAATTGGCCCAGTGCACACCCTCATATCCCGCCAATTCAAAATTTTCCGTTTCCCTGACGGCTCTGTCCAGTTTGCCCAAGACTTTCAGATAAATATCCTTTATGGATATGGCTCCGTTAACATAAGAGCTGGATTTCCCATAGGGAGCCTTGATACTGGTGATTTTCGCAGCACATGGTGTTATGAAAAAAATACCGATGTCCTCCGTGCGAATTCCCTTGTTCCTGATTATTCTTTCCCTCGCCATCTTGGCCGTGACCTCCATGGGTGAGTCCAGCCTCAAAATATTGTCTATCAGGTTCGGGAATCTGACCTGTATAAGTCTTACCACAGCTGGGCATGCTGATGATATCAGCGGTTTTTTTAAGTCCGGCCTCTTCAGCAGCTTTCTGGTGGCAGCAGAAACAATTTCAGCCCCCAGGGCAACTTCATAAACTTCATCAAAACCGACCATTTTTAATGCCGTAAGCAGTTGACTTCTGCTGACATTAGCCTTGAATTGCCCATAAAAAGTCGGGGCAGGTATGGCAACCCTATACTTGTATGCATAAATCAACCCGAAAGGGTCGCTTATTGCTTTCTTGGCATGATAGGGGCATATTCGGATGCATTCACCGCAATCCACGCATCGCTCGTTAATGATCCTTGCCTTGCCCATTCTTACCCTTATGGCTTCGGTTGGACATCGTTTAATACAGTTTGTACACCCTCTACACTTTTCCTCATCAAGTGTAACCGAATGGAAATACGTTCCCACGGGATCACCTCCTGGATTAAGTTTCCAGTTCCTGACTTCATGTTTTTCCATCATCAACTGGTTATTCATGCATATTGATTATCCGATGACTACTTCTATCAACCTCCAGTCATGATAAGGCTGGTCTGTATTACTTGTTAATTAATTAACATACCGTGATGCAGGATCGCCCATCAGCAATATAACATCAACTTCGGGAAATGACGCTTGTACGAAGTAAAACATGTTTATCTGCAATGATGGGATCATCCGGAATTTACCTTATGTATACCACCATGGTTACAGTGGTACCCTTTCCAACTTCAGTGTCTATTGTAATTTCATCCGAGTAGCGTTTCATATTGGGCAGGCCCATACCGGCACCAAAACCCAATTCTCTTATATTGTCCGGAGCGGTGGAATAACCTTCCTGCATTGCCAGGTCCACATCCTCTATCCCCGGTCCATTGTCTGATATCTTTACCACTATCTTTTCCTGGCTTATGTCAATATCAGCTGTACCTCCACCGGCATGGATAACAGCATTCATCTCCGCTTCATACATTGATATCGCAGCTTTCTTAATTATCACAGGATTAATCCCCAACTGGCTGAGAATTCTCTTCACATTACTGGAAGCTTCACCGGCTATGGAAAAGTCTTCTGCAGGTATCTCATAATGAAGTTTTATGGAATTCCCACTCAACCTCACCCACCTCTTCCTGTAAGACCTGAACTGTATAACTTGCCGCAGGCAATAAACATGGGGTACTTTGTGGCCAAAATGGTAATCCCCTTTTCATTCGCCAGGTCTATTATATTCTGACCGGGATTTTTGCCTCTTACAAACACTATCACCTTTATATCCATCATCTCAGCTGTACGTACAACCTGCGGATTTACCAGGCCTGTAAGCAAAAGTACGCTGTCCTTTACAAAAGCCATGACATCGCTCATCAGGTCCGCCCCGCAAGCCGATAGAATGTTCAAGTCCAGATTTTCTCCTCCTGCCAGGACCTCTGCCTCCAATATGCTTATAATCTCCCTAAGTTTCATAGAACACCTCTGCTTCACAATGAGAATAGTTTTATAAATTAGACTAAGCAATCTGCAAAAAAATAATTACTTTATCTATCAAACTTTTGCATGTTATGGGCATATAAAGTCAAATAATGGATTTCCGGCATTTATAGCAGCATAAAAACATTATCGCTTAATTTACATTATATAGCATATGACGCCGGTATACAACTAATTGGAAAGCAAGTTTGTTAAAAAATTGTTATTCAGGCGTACAAACATTTATTGTTGTACTCGCATAGAAGATAATTCAGAATAATTTTGTGACGCATGCGGATAATAAAACTGTAATCAAATTCAAGGAGGGAAAAGAGCATGCGTGTCAGAAAAATGGATCATCCTAACCAGGCGATAAAATGTGTGGTTAACACATGCCATTATTATACGAGCGGTGATTTCTGCGCTGCCGAACAGATTGAAGTACAACCCAGGAACGCAGCAAACTCACAGGAAACCGATTGCGCCACTTTCACACCACAGGGAAAATAGGCAAGATAGATATATATATAAGAATGCAGGATTGGAAACAAAGGGATGGATTCTCCATCCCTTTAATGCTAAACAGGCAAAGCCCGCTGCAACATCTCATCAGGTATAAAATACGCTTCCGCCGATGAACTCCCTTATTAATGAGTTATTGGGTATTTCATCATGATCAATGGGCAGGAAGTTTCCGAGAAATTCCAGCAACCTTTTTGCTTCCGAGTATTCCCTGCAGGATCTGTCTATCTCTCTGAGCAGGGGCTCGGCAAAGGTTTTCAGCACCCCAAGCTCATAAATCAGGGATGAATTGAACATGACATCGGCTTCCTCCTGGAAAGGAAATATGTTCCTTACCTCTCCCCTTCTTACCGACGGCCAGCGTTTGATGGTCTCCACCGCAGGGCTTGCCCGGAACTGGTGATCCCTGACGATTCTTCTGATAAATCTGACGTCGGTGGTGGGTATCCTGTTATGGTCATCGATATTCATGGAGGTCAGCGCACTTACATATATCTTGAACTTATCTTCCCTCTTTATTGTGGATGTAAGCTTTTCATTAAGCCCATGGATCCCTTCGATAATCAGCACCTGATCTTCTTCAATCTTCATTTTTCTTCCGGTAAGGCTCCTTTTGCCTTTGGAAAAGTCAAATACGGGAACCTCCACCTCCCGCCCGTTTATAAGATCGGTCAGATGAGCGTTAAACAGCTTTATATCGATGGACTCCAAAGCTTCAAAATCCAACTCACCATTCTCATCCCTGGGTGTGTTCTCCCTGTCTACAAAATAGTCATCCAGGGATATGGTGACCGGTCTTACACCATTGACTCTCAGTTGTATAGAAAGCCTTTGGGCAAAGGTGGTCTTTCCTGATGAAGACGGTCCCGATATCAGTATAATCCTTTTTTTGTGAGCACTTTGGGTTATCATGTCAGCTATCTGCGCTATCTTTTTTTCATGAAGAGCTTCTGAAACTCTGATAAGCTCACCGATTTTACCCGATGCAACTATGCTGTTCAGCTCGCCTGCCGTATCAGCGCCAAGAATACGTCCCCACCGGGTATATTCTGCAAAGACGTTGAACAGTTTTCTCTGTTCTACAAACTCCGGCAGAACTTCAGGGTTTGTCTTTTCGGGAAAAAGCATTATTAGCCCCGGGGGATAGAACTTCAGCGAAAAAACTTTCAGATATCCCGTATCCGGCACCATATATCCATAGAAGTAATCATCCACATCATCACACCGGTACATGGTAACATAAGGTTTCTTTCTGTACTCTATAACCTGAAAACGGTCCATCCTGTTGTTTTTTATAAAGATTTCCCTGGCCTCGTCAATGGGTACCTCCCTTTTTACAAAAGGAATCCTTGCATCCACCAGCTCTTTCATCCTTTGTTCCAGCTTCTTCACTTCGTCCTGGGTCAGTTCCTTTTCTCCGGTTATTTCACAGTAAATACCCTTGCTTATGGAATGGTTGATTATTACTTTTCTGTCGGGGAAAAGATCATGGGAAGCTTTTATAAGCAAAAAATGCAGGCTTCTCCTGTAAATGCGCATTCCATCCTCTTCAGTCAGATCAATAAACTCGATATTGCAAGGTTCCTCAACCCTATATGTCAGTTCCTTTATTTCATTATCCACCTTTGCAGCAACAATAAGAGCTCTGTATTCACTTTCCAGTTCCTTGCTCAAATCCAGCAGCATAGTTCCTTCCGGAACTTCTTTTTTTCTTCCTCCGGGTAAACTTACCGTTATCATTTAAAATCGCCCTCTTTCACAAAAAACTATGTACTTTGCAAACCGGAGTCTGCAATAGTTATAGTTATTGCGCCCTTACAGCATTCTATTCATTTTTTCCAAACCCCTCCACAACCCATACGGCATATGCTTTCAAGTTACTGTTAATTGACAGAACCCATGGCTATAATATAAAATGTTTAGGTATTTTATGCATAGTGCCGAGAAAAAGTTGCCGGCAGGCGCGGTAAATCAATCTGTTTGACAGCCTGGCAAGTCCATAGTATATGTTTATCAGGAGTTCGATGCTGTAGATTTTATGACTCCACTACTTATATTATTGCATATGCTTGAAAAATTGTCGACAACGGTGACGGATGAAAGAAACATGAACGCTGTCAAAATACAAACGTGACACGAATTTACAACGAATTTATTAATAGAAATGCAATGGAAAGAGGATTTGATATGCAAGACTTAAAAAACAAGATAGCCAGTGAAGTATTCCGCAGAAGAACTTTTGCGATAATATCCCATCCTGACGCCGGTAAAACCACCTTGACAGAAAAGCTTCTTCTGTACGGAGGGGCCATAAGGCTGGCAGGGTCGGTAAAATCAAGGAAAGCAGCCAAACACGCAGTCTCGGACTGGATGGAGATTGAAAAACAAAGGGGAATATCGGTAACCTCCAGTGTTCTGCAGTTTGAGTATAACAATTACTGTATCAATATTCTTGATACTCCGGGGCACCAGGATTTCAGCGAAGACACCTACAGAACGCTTATAGCAGCTGACAGCGCAGTTATGCTTATCGACGGCGCAAAGGGTGTGGAGGAACAGACCATAAAACTTTTCCATGTATGCAAGATGAGAGGCATACCTATATTCACCTTTGTAAACAAGCTGGACAGGGCGATCAAGGACCCCTTTGAGCTGATGGAAGAAATAGAAAGGGTTCTGGGAATACGTTCTTATCCCATGAACTGGCCAATCGGAACTGACGGTGACTTTAAAGGGGTTTACAACAGAAAGCTGGCGCAGGTGGAACTTTATAACGGAGGAAACCATGGTCAGACCGCTGTATCGTCCGTAAAAGGTCAGGTGGATGATCCCGTATTTGCAGACTTGCTGGGCAAGCATTACCATGACAGGCTCTGCGAGGAAATAGAACTTCTCGACATGGCCGGGGACGAGTTTGACAGGAAAAAGGTCATGCAGGGAGAACTAACCCCTATTTTCTTTGGAAGCGCCATGACCAACTTTGGAGTTCAGCCGTTTTTGGAGGAATTCCTTGAACTGGCTCCTCCTCCGGGAGTAAGGACGTCCTCCACCGGTGAATTTGACCCTGAAGACGAGAAATTTTCCGGCTTTGTATTCAAGATACAGGCAAACATGAATCCTACCCACAGGGACAGGATAGCTTTCATCAGAATATGTTCCGGGCGGTTCACCAGGGGTATGGAAGTCTACCATGTGCAAGGGAGAAAAAAGATTAGGCTGTCACAGCCACAGCAGTTTATGGCTCAGGAACGCACCATAGTTGAAGAAGCTTATCCGGGCGATATCATCGGTGTGTTTGATCCCGGAATATTCAGTCTTGGAGATACCCTGACCGAAGGAGACCCACAGCATAAATTTGACGGAATCCCCATATTCCCTGCAGAGAATTTCGCCAGGGTTACACCGAAGGATACCATGAAACGCAAACAGTTTGTAAAAGGAATTGAGCAACTGTCTCAGGAGGGGGCCATACAGGTTTTCAAGCAGCCGGATATCGGCATAGAGTCCCTGATTGTAGGTGTGGTTGGAATTCTTCAGCTGGAAGTGCTGGAACACCGGCTAAACCATGAGTATGGAGTTGAACTTCGTATTCAGCATCTTCCCTACAGGTATGCCCGCTGGATAGAAGGAAACTCTGATCCGAAAAAGCTCAATCTGACCAGTTCCACCATGATAGTTCACGATAAGCATGAGAGATATGTGCTGCTGTTCGAAAACGAGTGGTCCATCAACTGGGCGCTGGAAAAAAACAAGGGATTAACGCTTATTGACATAGCAAACGCCGGAAATTCATAAATTTCCGGCGTTTCGCCTAAACTTCGCAGTCTGTTTCACTCAAACTTACCAGTTCGTTTCACTGGAATTTCGCAATTCGTTCCACTCAAATTTTACAGTTCGTTTCGCTCAAATTCCGTAGCTCGTTCCACTTGAACTTCACATTTAATCGTTTATCCAGTTCTTTGATCTTTCCACGGCTTTTTTCCATCCGGAATATTTGCTTTCCCTGGTCTTTTCATCCATTGCCGGCAGGAAAGTTGTGCCCTGGGTAAAGTCTTTCCGTATATCCATCTTATCTTTCCATACGCCTGCAGCAAGGCCGGCGAGATGTGCCGCGCCCATGGCGGTTGTTTCAGTGACGGCCGGACGGTTTACCGGTATACCCAGTATATCAGCCTGGAACTGCATTCCAAAAGGACTTACGCTGACGCCTCCATCCACCTGCAGCGCTTTCAGTTCAATCCCTGCGTCTGCTTTCATGGCTTCAAACACATCCCTGCTCTGATAAGCTATGGATTCAAGAGTCGCCCGTATTATATGCTCCCTTGTAGTTCCCCTGGTAATACCGATTATCAGACCCCGGGCGTAAGGGTCCCAATAAGGTGCCCCCAATCCCGTATAGGCCGGCACAACATATACGCCACCGGTATCGTCAACCTTTTCGGCATCAATATCGGCCTGATGGGCGGTTTCTATTATCTTAAGCTCATCCCTGAGCCATTGTATGGACGAGCCTGCATTAAATACACTGCCCTCCAGGGCATATTCCACATCTTCTCCTATTCCCCATGCGATGGTTGTCAGAAGATTGTTCCTGGATTTTATAGGCTTATTTCCTGCATTCATCAATATAAAACATCCCGTTCCGTAGGTATTCTTGGCACATCCCTTTTCAAAGCAGCCCTGTCCGAAAAGCGCAGACTGCTGATCCCCGGCGATACCTCCTATTGGAATTTTTACGCCCAGAATATCTTCATCGATTTCGCCTATTATGCCCGAAGAAGGCACAACTTTCGGCAGTATCCCCTCAGGTATGCCAAACATCTCCAGCAGCTCTTCGTCCCATTCCAGCGTGTTGATATTAAAAAGCATAGTCCTTGAAGCATTGGTATAATCCGTAGCATGAAGCCTGCCTCCGGTCAGATTCCATATAAGCCATGTGTCGACGGTGCCTGCCAGGAGATCCCCGGAAAGAGCTTTCTCTTTTGCTCCTTCCACATTATCCAGGATCCATTTTATTTTTGTCGCAGAAAAGTATGCATCCACCACCAGTCCCGTCTTGTCCTGTATCATATTGCTGAGGCCCTGGGCCTTGATATCCTCACATAAAGCGGCAGTTCTCCTGCATTGCCACACAATTCCGTTATGGACGGGCTTGCCTGTGTTCCTGTCCCACAGGATAACTGTCTCCCTCTGGTTGGTTATTCCTATGCATGCAACTTCCTCCGGTGATATGCCCGTATCCCTGAGCACTCCTTTCACCGCTTCAAGCTGGCCTTTCCATATCTCCTCCGGATCGTGTTCCACCCATCCCGGTTGAGGATATATTTGCTTCAATGGCACGCTCTTAATACCAAGAATTTCGCTTCTTCTGTTGAAAATCACGGCTCTTGAACTGGTAGTGCCCTGATCCAGCGCCAATACATACTTTTTCTGCATTGAACTGACCTCCCCAAAATGATTTATATATAACCCCGCCGGGCCGGTATTTTCCCTGGACTAAAGCGATATTGCGCAGAATCGGTTTGCATTCAGCCAACTGAAATGCATGATTGTCAGCATAAAAGAATTCAAAGTACATTACAATCATTGAACTTTACTGCTGAATTCGTTCCTGCATCATATAAGTCTTGCCACGGGCGGAAAAAGACCGGTCTCCGGTTATATTCCTGCCTATAACACTATTTTAATACAATTCATCTTACAGCATCAACCTTTTTGGTAGCTACTATATTGACGCCGGTATCCAGTATATCCTCCACCACTACGCTTCCTATATCAACCGGTGCTTTCAGTACAACACGGTTCAGGTACTTCATGCAATCCATCAGCATGCTTTTGGGCAATGGCTTATCCGTTTTTACTGAAATTAAAGGCGCTTCCCCTCCGTCAATCCTGACCGTTGTAGTAAGAATTCTTCTGGGATCAACACATTCCGTACGGGCATATCCGGCTCCTCTTTTGCATTTGTTTCCTTTTATCTCCTTTACCTGGCCGTTTTCAATCAGGACTTCAACATTGCATCCTTTCGGACAAACTATGCAGGTCAGGCGCTTTATTTCTTCCATACTTAATCCTCCTTTCCGGCCGGATCAAAATATGAATCCGGCTGATTACATAGATGATTGCTGTCAACTTTCAATTTTTGCCTCCAAGGACATATTCCGCTGCGGCTCTGCCTGCGATGTAGCTCTCCAGGGTCACATTGTCCACCAGGTCATGCACGTGAACCACATTGCCGCAGGCAAATATTCCTTGTATTGAAGTTTCCATGGTCTTGCTCACAAAAGGTCCTCCGGTGGACGGATCGATTTTTATGCCCGCTTCCCTGGAAAGCTCATTCTCAGGGATCAGCCCCACGGAGAGCAGCAAAGTGTCACATTCCACGTATTCCATCGTCTCGGGAATGGGTTTCCTGTCTTCATCCACCTTTGCAATGGTAACGCCCTCCAGCCTTTCCTTTCCATGTATCTCAACTACTGTGCAGTTTAACTTCAATGGTATGCCAAAGTCATCCAGGCACTGGACTTTATTTCTTATCAATCCCTTTGTATAGGGCATTATTTCACACACCATTTTAACCTCAGCCCCTTCCAGGGTAAGCCTGCGGGCCATTATCATCCCAATGTCACCGGAACCCAGTATCACAATTTTCTTCCCGGGCATGTATCCTTCCATGTTCACAAACCTTTGTGCGGCACCCGCCGTCAGTATGCCGGCAGGCCTTGTCCCGGGTATGTTCAAAGATCCCCTGGTCCTTTCCCTGCAACCCATGCTCAGCACTATAGCTCCGGCTTTTATCCTGACAAGGCCTTCAGTGCTGTTGGCAGCGGTCACTATTTTATCAGGGGTAATGCTCAGGACCATTGTGTCCAGCAAATAATCAATGTTCTCTTTCTTTATCTGCTCTATGAACCTCCAGGCGTATTCCGGGCCTGTCAGTTCCTCCTTGAATATATGAAGCCCAAATCCGTTATGGATGCATTGCTGAAGGATACCTCCCAGTTCCTTGTCCCTCTCTATGATAAGGATATTCTCCACACCTCTTCTGCGTGCTTCCAAAGCTGCAGCCATACCTGCAGGGCCTCCGCCGATCACCACGATATCCGCCTGTTTCATTAAACATCACTCCCATCAGTAAATTCCTGCTGCTTTATTTTTCCCATAAGGATTCGGGAGTCTCCTCCTCTTTTTGTAACCGTCTCCATAGGGATCTGCAGCTCTCTGGACAATATCTCCACCACCCTTGGTGCGCAAAAGCCTCCCTGGCAGCGACCCATTCCGGCTCTTACCCTTCTTTTTACTCCATCCAATGTCCTCGCACCTATAGTACTTCTTATACAGTCAATGATCTCTCCCTCACTGACCTTTTCACAACGGCAGATTATCCTGCCGTAAGCAGGATTTGTCCTTATCCTTTCATTTATCTCAGCTTCACTCATCTCGGTAAACCTTCTGGGTCGTCTTCTTACAGGATTGAAACTCTCCTTTTCTTTCATCTCCAGGCCAAGGGTTCCAAGGATATCTATAACATGCTCCGCAATAGCAGGGGCCGATGTCAGCCCCGGAGAATCAATTCCCGCCACATTGATGAAATGGTCGTTCTTACTGGATGGACCTATTATGAAATCATCGCCGTCAACAACCTTTGCCCTGAGCCCCGCAAAGGATGTAATGACCTCCGACATGTCTATTCCGGGCACGGACCTGAGAGCGCTTTCCTTTACCTGATTCAGGCCTTCCTTTGAAGTGGACAAATCTTCCTTGTCCTGAATATCTACTGCGTTCGGCCCCACCAGAAGATTTCCGTCCACTGTAGGAGATACCAGAACTCCCTTTCCCATCCTTGACGGGGTTTGGAAAATTACCCGGTTAACCAGGCTGCCCTGGTTTTTGTCCATGAGAAGATATTCTCCCTTTCTGGGTATGATTGAAAAACTGTCATCCCCCACCATGGCTGATATCCTGTCAGCGTAAACCCCGGCGGCATTTATCACATACCTGCCTTCCAAAACTTCACCGCTGCCATGCAATAAAAATATGCCATTCTTGAATTCAATGCTTTTTATCTCGCAGCCCAGCATCAGTACTACTCCATCTTCCACAGCGTTTTCCGCAGCTCCCAGGGTAAGTTCATAAGGGCATACTATCCCACCTGTGGGAGCATACAGGGCCCCGGAAACGTTATCAGCAA